>Ga0265295_1000175_pt1 | contig 134001 bp, 119 predicted proteins | sample Munlansysbiofilm_FD_192503 | JGI IMG/M metagenome (GOLD analysis project Ga0265295, IMG submission 192503) | Leachate microbial communities from a municipal landfill in Southern Ontario, Canada - Methane capture system biofilm | ecosystem: Engineered > Solid waste > Landfill > Unclassified ... | reverse complement strand
GGGTGACCTCGGCCATGGGGATATCAAGCACATTGAAATTTTGCTTGCGGATGAGGTAAAGCAAAAGATCCAGTGGCCCTTCGAAAGCCTCAAGAAACACTTCAAGAGCATCAGGGGGAATATACAGATCTTGCGGGATATTGAACAAAGGCTCACCGTACAGGCGAGCCAGGGCGACAGAATCAACCACATCGGGCGTACTGTCTGTTTCCGGGGCTACAAGTATATCGATTGCCTCTGGGGCCACTGCCATGAGTCTGGTTTAACTGGTTTGATAAACGTAAGGTTTCTGGGGAACACGGGCAGCCTTGAACTGTTTTAGCTGTTCAGCATCCTGCTGCTTGTCCCACAAAAGCGAACGCCCTTCACGCTGACGCTTTTCAGTATCAGGATGAGTGGTTTTGTACGCATTAATAAATTGGGTAATATCTGATTCGTAATGTTGTGCCATGATCACTTACGCAAAAATAAACTTAAAGTGAAAGTTTACTGCATTTTTAGTGCAAAATCTGACTTAAAAACAGTTTGGTCCTTTCATGCTCCGGATGGTCAAAAAATGCCTCCGGGGTGTTTTCTTCCACAATCTGCCCTTCATCCATAAAAACCACCCGGTCAGCCACTTTTTTGGCAAAGCCCATTTCATGAGTCACGCACAACATGGTCATACCCGATTCTTCGGCCAGGGTCACCATAACATCCAGCACTTCCTTGACCATTTCAGGATCAAGGGCCGAGGTGGGCTCATCAAACAGCATGACCTTGGGGCTCATGCACAATGAGCGGGCAATGGCCACCCGCTGCTGCTGTCCGCCCGACAATTGGCCTGGATATTTATGTGCCTGCTCGGGTATCCGAACCCGCTCAAGGTATTTCATGGCGACCGCTTCGGCCTGGGATTTTGGCATTTTCAAAACCCAGATCGGCCCCAGAGTAAGATTTTCCAGCACAGTCAAGTGAGGAAACAGATTGAAGTGCTGAAACACCATGCCCACGTTACGGCGTACCTGTTCAATATTTTTCAGGTTATTGCTTAACACTACGCCATTGACAATAATCCGCCCCTCCTGGTGTTCTTCCAGCCGATTAATACAACGGATCAGGGTGGATTTTCCAGAACCGGACGGCCCGCAAATCACAATCCGTTCGCCAGGCGCGACCGACAGGTTGATATCCCTGAGCACATGGAACTTTCCATACCACTTGTTAACATTTTCCATCTGGACAATCAGATCTGACACACCGGGCTCCTTTTAACGCTTGTGTCCCGTATCCAGGCGAGCCTCAAGATTTTTGGCGTAGCGGGACATGGCAAAACAAAAAACAAAATAAATAAGTGAAATAAATAAATAAGCCTCGACACTGAAACCACGCCAGAGCGGATCGGCCAAGGCGGCCTTGGCCGACAGCGTCAGGTCATAAATACCAATTACCACCACCAGCGAGGTATCTTTGAACAGGGCAATAAAAATGCTCACCATGGGTGGAATCACGATCTTCAGGGCCTGGGGCAGAACAATTTTATACATTTGCTGCCAATAGGTAAGACCCAGCGACTCGGCGCCTTCAATTTGCCCCTTGGGGATGGCCTGCAGGCCACCACGCACGGTTTCTGCGATATAGGCGGCGGTAAACATGATAATGGCAATTTGTGCACGCAACAGTTTATCAAAGGTAACCCCTTCGGGCAGAAACAGGGGCAGCATGACTGAAGACATGAACAGCAGGCTGATAAGCGGCACCCCCCGGATGATTTCAATATACACCACACACAGGGCCTTAATGGCCGGCATATTGGAACGCCGCCCCAAAGCCAGCAACACCCCAAACGGAAAGGCCAGGCCAATACCAAACGTGGCCAGAATCAAGGTAAGCGGCAAGCCGCCCCAACGGCTGTTATCAATGGTGCTTAAACCCAGTACCCCACCCCACATTAAAATGGCAACCGAACCCAGGCCCGCCAGCCATATCAACAGCAGCCATTTATTCCAGAAAACCCGGATAGCACTGCAAATAATAACGGCCACCAAAATAACCATGGCCAGCAAGGGACGCCACTGTTCGGCATAAGGATAGGTGCCAAACAGGATAAGCCGGTATTTTTCGCGGATAAAGGCCCAGCAGGCCCCTTCTGTACCCCGGCACTCTGTGCCACTGCCCGCTGTGAAATTGGCCTTAAGCCAAACCCACTCGATAAGCAAAGGCGCTGTCATTAACAAAAACCAGAGGATCAGGGCCGTGATCAGGATACTAAGCGGAGAAGAAAAGAGATTTTTGCGCATCCAGCCAAAAAAACCGCTTTCATTTTTTGGCGGGAGCCGTCCGCCTGGCTGAACGGGCGTGGATAATGTATGTGGGCTCATTTTAACGCTCCACCAGGGCGATATGCCGGTTATACCAGTTCATGAATACCGAAATGGAAAGACTGACCGTGAGATAGGCGGCCATGATAATTAATACCCCTTCAATGGCTTGCCCGGTCTGGTTCAGTGTGGTGTTAACCACCGACACGATATCGGGATAGCCAATGGCAACCGCCAGCGAACTGTTTTTAGTCAGGTTCAGGTAGGTACTGGTCATGGGCGGAATCATGACGCGCAACGCCTGTGGCAAGATGACAAGGCGCAATACCTTGCCTTTGCCCAGCCCGATAGAACTGGCGGCCTCCCATTGCCCGCTGCCGATACTCTGGATACCCGAGCGGACAATTTCCGCCACAAACGCAGACGTATAAATAACCAGACCGGCCAGCAAGGCCGAGAGTTCAGGAGAAATGGACAGGCCACCGGTAAAGTTGAACCCCCTGAGCACGGGGTATTCCAGCGCCAGCGAAGCGCCGCCCAGAAAATAAGCAATAAGCGGAAAAGCCAGCATCATGAACAGGCCAGAACGGAAGACCGGAAAGGTTTTTCCGGTTTTTTCCTGCCGTTTGCGTGACCAGTAATAAAAAGCAAACGTACCTAACACGGCCAGTAGCAAGCCATATAGTATCCAGCTTAAGGAATCGCCCTGAAGGGCTGGAAACTTGAGCCCCCGGTTGGAAAGAAAAACCCCGTCAACCGGATTAAGCGCCTGCCGGGGACCGGGCAGGCTTTCAGTAATTAAGGCATACCAGAAAAACAGCTGGATCAGCAAAGGAACATTGCGGATGGCTTCGATATAAACCGTCGCCAGCCGGGCAACCAGCCAGTTGCTTGACAGCCTGGCTACACCAATAATGGTACCCAGCAAGGTTGACAGGATAATACCCATGGCAGAAACCTGCAGGGTGTTGACAATACCCACCAATATGGCGCGTTTATAGGTGTCTGCCGGTGAATAGGCAATAGATGATTCGCCAATCGCAAACCCGGCCTCCCGGTCAAGGAAATCAAACCCTGTTGTAATATTGCGGATGGACAGGTTATGCATGGTATTGGAAACCAGATACCAGGCGACATACGCCACAATGCCCAGCACCGCAATTTGGTAAATGATAGAGCGGAATGTAGGATCATTCCAGGAAAGATGTGTTTTATTTGTTTTTTTGGAAGTCATAAGCATTTACGGTACAAAGCAATGGATATTTGTAACCCAAACATTGCCTGTTTGTATAGTCTTAAGGAAAAATGCAGGTATTATGTGCATTTATGCGCCCGCCCCTTACCTGAACCAACATGATTGAATTCAAGCACGTTTTCAAGTCCTATGGCCAGAGTGCCAATATTCTGGCTGATATCAACTTCAACATTTCACGCGGTGAATTTGTTTTTGTGTCCGGCCCGTCAGGAGCAGGCAAATCTACCCTGCTCAAGTTAATTGGCGGGCTTGAGCATCCCAGCCGCGGATCCATCATGGTTAACGGACAAAGTCTGGACAGCATGCCGGCACGGGCACGACCCTATTTACGCCGTGCGGTTGGCATCATTTTGCAAGACACGCACCTGCTGTATGACCGTAATGCCTTTGAAAATGTCATGCTCCCCCTGGCTGTCATGAATCTGGACCACAAAAAGGCCACGTCACGGGCTCGCGCCGCCATTGCCAAGGTAGGGCTTTCCGGCAAAGAAAAACTCAATCCGATTGCCTTATCAGGCGGAGAACAGCAACGCCTGGCCATTGCCCGCGCCATCGTCAACCGTCCTGCCATCCTGATTGCCGATGAACCCACCGCCAACCTTGACCAGGACAATGCCAACCGCATTCTAGAGGTATTCCGGGATTTCAACCGGGTTGGCGTAACCACCCTGATTGCCTCCCACGACGTACCCCTGCTGCAACGCCACGCCAACCGGACCCTGTTGCTGGAGCCCGGCCGTTTCAAAGACCTGGGAAAACATTAAATGAGCACCTGGCTTAGACATCACCTTTACGCAATTCGCATTGCCGCACGCCGCCTGCTGGGCACCCCCTTTTCATCCCTGACTAACATCATGGTCATTGCCCTGGTATTAACCTTACCCCTGCTGACCAGTGCCATTCTGGTTTCCATGGAACCCCTTGCCCGCAATATACCCGTCAACCCCGCTATTTCCCTGTTCATGAATAACACGACCACGATTGAGCGAACCCGTGAATTGGCCAAGCAGCTTCAAGATGAACATAGTCAGTCGATTCTTACCCTGGAAGTGGTTGACAAGGCCCAGGCCCTGCAATCATTGAAAGCCTCTGAATCCTGGTCGGACGCCCTTAAGGTTCTGCCGCAAAACCCCCTGCCTCATTCCATTATCATTACCCTGTCCGATAAGGCCAGCCCAACCGAAATGGCCGAACAACTGGCGCAAGTCTGGAGCCAGCTACCCGAAGTTGATGTGCTGCAGTTTGACAGCGCATGGGTTCAGAAACTGGAAGCCATCCTGTCCTTTATCCGGATTGTGCTGGGTCTGCTGGCGGCTGGGGTGGCCCTTATCGTGATCACCACCATTTTCAATACCGTCCGCATGCAGGCACTGGTCCAACGTGACGAAATTGCGGTTGCCCGCCTGGTTGGCGCCACTGAGTCCTTTGTACGACGCCCCTTTCTGTATTTTGGCGCCCTTACAGGCCTGACAGCGGGTTTATTGGCCGTCTTGCTAAGCACCCTTACCCTGGGCTTTTTAAACCAGGCCATTACCCTGCTATCCAGCAGTTACGGCATCCCGTTCAATTTCAGCCTGCCCCCTGCATCATGGCTGGCCCTAACCATTGCGCTAGTAATGATTATTGCCGCCACGGCAGCCCGCTGGTCGGTCACCCGTCACTCACATTTCTAAGCACATGCCATTTGCCAATCTTATCGTTGCCTGGCAAAAAAGCCATGGCAGACACCACCTGCCATGGCAGAACACGCGGGACGCCTATAAAGTATGGTTATCTGAAATCATGCTGCAGCAAACCCAGGTAGTCACGGTCATTCCGTACTATGAGCGTTTTCTGGCCACCTTCCCCACGATTCACCACCTGGCTGCCGCCTCCCAGGATAATGTACTGGCACTGTGGGCCGGCCTGGGCTACTATGCACGGGCCCGTAATTTGCATAAATGCGCCCAAACCGTGGTGGCGCAATGGCAGGGGGAATTTCCCCGGCAAGCGCAAGATATCATGAGCCTGCCGGGCATTGGAAAATCCACCGCCCATGCCATTGCCGCTTTTTGCTTTGGTGAAAAAACACCCATTATGGATGGCAATGTCAAACGAATTTTTACCCGTTATTACGGTATTGAAGGGCAAACCAACAAAAGGGAAATTGAAAACCGGCTGTGGGAACAGGCCCATGAGAATATTGAACGGGCAGACAAAAACCTGAACATGCCTGCCTATACCCAGGGGCAAATGGACCTGGGTGCCACGGTATGCACCCGCAGCAAACCCAACTGCGATGCCTGCCCGTTGCAGTCATCCTGTTATGCCTATCGTGAAAACAGGCAAACTGAACTGCCAACGCCCAAAATCAAAAAAACCATCCCGGTGCGTTCGGTCAACATGCTGATCTTGCAGCACCAGGACCGTGTTCTTGTCCAACAACGCCCCGAGCAGGGCATCTGGGGCGGACTGTGGTCATTGCCCGAATTTCATAGCGAACAAGCGTTGCAAAGCCTGCAAAACGACTGGCAGCAAGCACAACAAAGCGCGCTTAAACTGGCTGCCTTTGAACACGTCTTTACCCATTTCAGGCTGCATATACAACCCTACTGGCTTACATGCACCCATCTTCCGTTAAGGGAAGAAAACGATGAGGCCGGAAAACACCAATGGTTGCCCCTGAGCCAACTGGAAACCACGGCCCTGCCTGCTCCTGTCCTGAAGCTGTTGCAGGGCGTGCATCAGTTTTCAGGGCCTGATGCTTTACTGGGCTCGTAGTTTGAAATACTCATTAACAGGCCGCAGGCAAAACCCAAGGTTACCAATGCCGTTCCGCCATAACTCATGAACGGCAGGGGCACGCCAACAATTGGCAAAATGCCCATAACCATACCCATATTTACAAAAACATAAACAAAAAACATCATGGTCAGGGCGCCGGCCAGTAAACGGCCAAACTGGGTTCTTGCCTTCAGGGTAATAAAGAAGCCGCGCAGCAATAGCAGGGAATACAAAATCAGCAGTAGTATCCCGCCGTACAGGCCGAACTCTTCGGCAAATACGGCAAAGATGAAATCGGTTGTGCGTTCTGGAATGAAGTCCAGATGGGTTTGCGTACCCTGCATGTAACCCTTGCCATAAATACCGCCAGAACCAATTGCAATCATCCCCTGAATAGTATGAAAACCCTTGCCAAGCGGATCGGTGCTGGGGTCTAGCAAGGTGCACACCCGGTGTTTCTGGTAGTCATGCAGCACCACCCAGTCAAATCCGGGCGCGCACAGCGTTTGTTCGTAATACAAAATAAGAACAAGTGCAGTCACCCCTATAACAAACAAAGGCGCCAACAGCTTGAAAGACAAGCCCGCAAAATAAATCACAAAAAAACCGGTGGCAAAAACCAGCAAGGCCGTACCCAGGTCGGGCTGCTTGACAATAAGCACAAACGGCACCAGCAGCAAAACACCGGCAACCAGAAAATCAACAATCCGCAGTTTTGCCCTGTGTTTATCAAAATACCAGGCCAGCATCATAGGCACCACCAGCTTCATCATTTCAGAGGGCTGGATAACCGTCACCCCCACATCCAGCCAGCGGGTGGCTCCTTTGTTGGTAATGCCAAAAAACTCCACCCCCAGCAACAGCACCACACCCAGCAGATAAAATGGAATAGCCATTTTCATCATTCTGGAAATGGGTATCATGGCCACTATCCACATCACGCCAAAGGCCACCAGGAAATTGCGCCCCTGATCGGCAAAGCGCCAGTCAATGTCCCCCACTGCCGAATGCATAATCGTCATGCCCAGGCCCGACAACAAAGCAAGAATCAGTAACAGCGGCCAGTCTATGCAACGCAGGGAACCCAGAATCCAATTCATTACCCGGTTCATCGTGCACCTGCCTCATCATTTTGCGTACTTTCCCTGCCATTCCTGTTGACCTCGACGGGTGCCAGGATTTCAGGTGTATGTCCCGGGGCCTTATCATCCGGGTTGGCGGGAATATTCTCGGGGATCACCAGATCGGGAGAGATTTCTTCCTGTTGTTCCATATCATCAATCTTGGGGATATATTCGGGAATATTTGCACGTTCGGGGGCCAGCCAGTAATCAAAAACCTTACGGGCAATGGGTGCTGCCACACTGGATCCCCAGCCACCATTTTCAACAATCAGGGCCACGGCAATCTGGGGGTTTTCAACCGGCGCAAACCCCATATACAAAGCATGATCATGCAAGCGTTTGTTTAACGCTTCAGCCTTGTATTTAGTGCCTTTCAGGCTAAATACCTGGGCAGTGCCGGTTTTACCGGCCGAATTATAACCGGCGCCGGCAAAAATCCTTCTGGCCGTGCCTTTGGCGTTCACCTCGGCCAATGCCGACTTGACCAGATCTATATGCTCTTGCGCCACATCAACCCGATATTCGGGTTCCGAAACAGTTTGTTCGACTTTTTTCAGGACCGGATTTTCTATCCAGTTAACCAGATGCGGCTTGGTATACACACCATTGGCCGCCAGGGTGGCCGTTGCCTGTGCCAGCTGGGTAATGGTTAGCGAGTTGTACCCCTGCCCGACAGAAACCGAAATAGTGTCACCCGGAATCCATTTTTGCTGGGCCGGACTCTTGAAGGCTTTTTTCTTCCATTCCCGGGAAGGCAAAATCCCTTTTTTCTCGTGCATTAAATCAATGCCGGTTTTCTTGCCAAAACCAAATTGCCGGGAAAAATCATGCAAGGCATCTACCCCAATCAGGGGGCCCAGACCAAAAAAATAAGTATCTGAAGACACCACCAGGGCCTTGTGCATATTGGTTGGCCCATAGGCCGCCCCGCCGGCATTGCGAAAACGCTGGCCGCCATACTCAAAAAAGCCCGGGTCGGGAATTTTGGCATTGGGGTCACGCACACCCAGATTCAGGGCAGCCAGGGCCACAAAGGGCTTATAAGTGGAACCAATCGGGAAGGTGCCGTAAATGGGCCGGTCAATCAGGGGATGATCGGGCGAATCCGAAAGGCGGCGCCAATTTTCAACATCGATGCCATCAACAAACAAATTAGGATCGTAAGACGGTGCCGAAACATAAGCCAGCACCTGTCCGTTACGCGGGTCGATGGCCACCAGGGCACCACGCTGGGGATTCTTGGGATCGTTATAAATACCCTCAACCAGTTTTTGCAGCCCCATGTCCAGCGACAGGCGCAGGTTATCGCCGGGAATCGGATCGGTTCTTTTTAACACCCGTACCGGCTTGCCGGAAGCGGCAATTTCCACTTCTTCCCAGCCGGTTTTTCCGTGTAACCGTTCTTCGTAACTGGCTTCAATCCCTTTCTTGCCGATGACCTCGGTACCCCGGTAATTACCCTCAAGCCCTTTTTCTTCCAGCTGCTCTTGGTCCCGTTCGGAAATCCGTCCAACGTAACCAATCGCGTGCGCCGCCGATTCGCCTTCGGGATACTCCCGTACCCAGCGTGCCTTCAGGCTGACTCCCTTGAACTTATAGGAGTGCGCGGCAAAAGTGGCCGCCTCGTCGTCAGTCAGGTTACTTTTAAGCAGAACCGAAGCAAAACGGTTTGAGCTACCCAACCGGCGCTTGAAGCGTCTGAGCTCAAGCGGAGACAAATGAATAATCTGTTCAAGCTGCTCAAGCATTTTCGGGACATCCCCAACCTGCCCGCGCACCATTTCAAGTGTATAGTCACGGTGACTGCGGGCCAGGACGACCCCATTTCGATCAAGGATATCACCCCGGCGAGGCGTAATGGGCACCAGGGTAATGCGGTTTCTTTCAGCCCGTTCCGACAGCCCCTGATACCGCTCTACCTGCAAGACCCACAAACGGTTAACCAGCACACTGAAACACAGCAGCACAAACAACACGGCCACCACAACCCGGATAATCAGTTGCCGCCGCTGTAGCAATGCCTGCTTCCTGAACTCAAACATAGGCTTTTTCCGCTCCGATGCTAGATGGTTGCATCATCATCTTCTACCGGACGCAACGGCAGCTTCAGGATAAGGTCGGCGGCCAGCCACAATACCCCTGTAATCACCCCTGACCAGACCCATACCCAGCCAGGCCAGACACCGGCAAACCATGCCTGCATCAGACGACTGGGTATAGGTGCGAGAAAAAAAATCGGAAACATGTGAATGAGCTGGCTGATAACACCAAACCGCATCATGCGTTTACGAATAATTAAGGTTCCGTAAATAACCAGGATATAGGTAAGGGCATGTTCGCCCAGGATATTCATGTCATGGACGTCCATTAAGAAACCAAAGCAAAAGGCGGCAAGCAAACCCACCCCTTTTACTTCATGGGCACACCAAAATGCCAGAACCAGTATCAGTAAATCGGGCGAACCCTCCCAGCTACGCCAGGGCAGCATGGATGCCATCCAGACAAATATAATCGTTCCCCAGCCATACACCGGATTGACAATGTAGGAGTACTGGGTGGATTGCAGCGGTTGCAGCGATTTCAGGTCTTTATTCGCCATGAACTAATTTTTGCCGTATTTTTTAATGGTTGGCGCTTTGGCCAAAATATCAAGTTCTTCCTTTCCCGGGACCTCGTCGGTAGGTACCAGCAACACCAGAAAATGACGGTAACGTTCGGGATGCGCCGAAGGTTCGGCAATGGCCCGTACAAACCCTTCTGCCGAATTGGCTTCGATGGACGTCACGGTACCAATCGACAGCCCGGCCGGATAAATCCCCCCAATACCACTGGTTGTCAGACTGTCGCCCACCCTGATATCGGCATCCATGGATAAATACCTGACCTCAAGCTTACCGCCCTGGCCGGATCCAAATACAATAACCCGCAGGCCATTGCGCAGCACCATGGCGGGAATCGAAACTTTTTCATCGGTAATCAGGGCCGCTTCAGATGTCATGGCGGTTACCCGGCGGATTTGCCCCACTACCCCGCCTTCACCAATGACAGGCATGCCAGGCTCTATCCCATGACTGCTACCTTTGGTAAGCACCATCGTCTGGTTCAGGGGATTGGGCGCCATATACAGGATTTCCACCGCCACCGATGGCGTCTGGGCAGTATGTTTGATGCCTAGCAAGCGGCGCAACTGAATATTTTCAGCCGCCATTTGTGCCGCATGGGCGGAGATTTGGGCCAGTTCTATGCGCTGGCGCTGTACTGCCTCGCTTTCCTGTTTGGCAATAGCCACAATATTGGACCAGTCATTGAATTTGGCCACCGCATCACGTGGCCACAAAGCTGCTTTCTGAAAGGGATACAGGACAACCGCTGTCGTCTGCCGGATAGGGTCAAGCACCCGCCAGCCGGAATCGGTAATCATCAACCCAATACATAACAAGACCAGAAAAAACAGTCTTACTTCTGCAGCCGGCCCATGTTTGAATAAGCGGATTGATCTGTTTTGCTGCATAAAACAACCGTGGGAAGAAGTACAACAACATGGACCGGGCCATTCCGTACGGGTATGGCCCGATGAGAAATTCAGTCGTTACGGGATTTAGTCATTAATAAAGATAGGGCCCAGTTTCTCCAGGTGTTCCAGTGCTTCTCCGCAACCCTTGACAACGCAGGTAAGGGGGTCATCAGCCACAACCACTGGCAAACCGGTTTCTTCTTGAAGCAGGCGATCCAGGTCTTTAAGCAAGGCGCCGCCACCGGTTAATGCAATGCCCTTTTCAGTAATATCGGCCCCCAGTTCAGGTGGTGTTTGCTCAAGGGCGATTTTAACCGCAGATACAATCTGGTTCAAGGTGTCGGACAGGGACTCGAGAATCTCGTTAGAGGTAACGGTAAAGCTGCGCGGCACACCTTCAGACAGATTCCTGCCTTTGACTTCCATTTCGCGCACTTCGGTACCCGGAAAGGCCGAACCGATTTCTTTTTTGATGAGTTCAGCGGTAGGCTCGCCAATGAGCATGCCATGGTTGCGGCGGATGTAATTGATGATGGCTTCATCGAATTTGTCTCCGCCCACACGGACGGAACCCTTGTACACCATGCCCCCCAGCGAAATAATGGCCACTTCGGTCGTGCCACCGCCAATATCCACAATCATGGAGCCACTGGCGTCAGAAACATTAAGCCCGGCACCCAGGGCGGCTGCCATGGGTTCTTCGATAAGATAAACCTGGCTGGCGCCAGCACCCATGGCGGCCTCACGGATGGCGCGACGCTCTACCTGGGTGGAGCCGCAAGGCACACACACGATAATACGCGGGCTGGGTGCAAACATGCTGCGCGGATGAATGATGCGGATAAACTGCTTGATCATTTGCTCGGTCACCGTGAAATCGGCGATTACACCGTCTTTCATGGGGCGAATGGCTTCGATATTACCAGGTACACGACCCAGCATTTGCTTGGCAGCATGCCCCACTGCCTGAATGATTTTACGTCCGTTGGGGCCGCCTTCGTGGCGAATCGCAACCACAGAGGGTTCATCAAGCACAATGCCTTTTCCGCGTACGTAAATCAGGGTATTGGCGGTACCCAGGTCAATAGCCATATCTGTTGACAGATAACTTCTTAAAAATCCGAACATTTTTCGCGCAGGTAAAAATTTTTAGGGGAGATAAAAGCGCAGTGACAAGTCCAGCGCACATAACGATTAAAATAACCTATTATAATAACTGAAAATTGCTGCCAACTAACGGATTTAGTGCGCCAACGCATTGTTTTCTTTGTAACCTGGTGCTGTTTTCTTTACTAAATCCCAAAGTTTTTTATTTTATTTTTGTATACGCCCTTTTTTCTTTTTATTTTTTATATCGCAAGAATTATATGTCACTCTCCCTAGAAGATGTAACGCGTATTTCGCGCCTGGCACGACTGGAACTAACTCCTGAAAAAAAGGAGCTGGCCCTGAACGAACTGAATAATATTCTGGGACTTATCGAGAAGCTGCAATCCGTGGATACCACCGGTGTCGAGCCACTTGCCCATCCGTTATCCGCGCATGAAGATATCACGCTCAGGTTGCGTGAAGATGTCATTACCGAAACCAGCTCCGAATCCGGACGCGACGCCATACTGGCCAACGCCCCAGCCACCGAAAACGGCTTATTCCTGGTCCCTAAAGTTATCGAGTAACCATGAGCAATACAACCACCCATCCCACTTTTTCCAGTATTGCCCAAATGCGCAAGGCGCTGGACGACAAGCAGGTTAGCGCAACCGAACTTGCCCAAGAGGCACTTGACCGTGCCAATGCGGTAAAACACCTTAACATTTTCTTGCATATCAATCCCGAAGCCAGCCTGGAGCAGGCCAAACAGGCCGACCAGCGCATTGCCGAAGGTAAGCAACATTTGCTAACCGGTATTCCGATTGCCCACAAAGACGTCTTTGTCACCCGCCAATGGCACACCACGGCGGGCAGCAAAATGCTTGAAAACTATACCAGCCCCTTTGATGCCACCGTTGTCGGGCACCTGAAAAATGCAGGCGCTGTCAACATTGGCAAGCTCAATTGCGATGAGTTCGCCATGGGTTCGGGTAATGAAAATTCTGCCTTTGGTGCCTGTCTTAACCCCTGGGATACCAGCGCGGTGCCGGGTGGTTCATCGGGCGGTTCTGCCGCTGCCGTTGCTGCCGGTATTGTACTGGCAACCACTGGCACTGATACCGGCGGTTCGGTGCGTCAGCCAGCGGCCATGTGTGGTGTCAGCGGCATCAAGCCAACCTATGGCACGGTCTCCCGCTTTGGCATGATTGCATACGGGTCAAGCTTTGACCAGGCCGGCCCCATCGCTGGCAGCGCCCAGGATCTGGTTGAGCTGCTTGATGTCATGAGTGTTTTTGACGAACGCGACGCCACCTGCATTGAATCATGCGATGGCACACCCAACCGCCAGGGTCGGGTCAAACAAGACTACCTTGACACCCTGGCCAGCCAGAATACGCAGGGCAGCCTGCCGCTGAAAGGCTTGCGCATTGGTGTACCCCAAGAGTTTTTTGGCCCGGGCCTGTCTGCTGATGTAGCCAGTGCCGTTGAAGCCGCCCTGCAGCAATACGAAGCCCTGGGTGCCCAGCGGGTTGCCATTTCCCTGCCACGTACCGAGCTGTCTATTCCTGCCTATTACGTACTGACCCCGGCCGAGGCGTCAAGCAATCTGTCACGCTACGATGGCGTACGCTACGGTTATCGCGCCAAAGAGTACAAGGGTCTTGAAGAAATGACCAGCCGCTCGCGGGCACAGGCTTTTGGTCCCGAAGTGCAGCGTCGCATCATGATCGGCACTTATGTTCTGTCGCAAGGCTACTACGATGCCTATTACCTGCAGGCACAAAGAATCCGTCGCCTCATTGCCAATGACTTCCAGGCGGCCTTTGGCTCACAATGCGACGTCATTATGGGCCCTGTTAACCCCAGCGTTGCCAAAAACATTGGCGACAACCGCGATGACCCCACCGCCGAGTGGCTGGCCGACATCTTCACGCTAGGCGTCAGCATGGCAGGCTTGCCAGCCATGTCCATTCCTTGCGGATTTGGCGGCACCAACGGCAACCGCCCCATAGGGCTGCAAATTATTGGCAACTACTTCAATGAAGGCAAAATCCTTGCCATTGCAGATCGCTTCCAGCAACACACAGACTGGCATACTCGTAAACCGGAAATCAAATAATGAAATGGGAAATTGTCATTGGTCTGGAAACGCACGTACAGCTTTCCACACAATCTAAAATCTTTTCAGGCAGCAGCACCGCTTTTGGTGCCGCCCCCAACACACAAGCCAATATGGTTGACATGGCCCTGCCCGGCAGTCTGCCGGTCATGAACAAAGCCGCCGTAGAAAGAGCTATTCGTTTTGGCCTGGCCATTGGTGCCGAAGTGGCGCCCCGTTCGGTGTTTGCGCGTAAAAACTACTTCTACCCCGATCTGCCCAAAAACTACCAGATCAGCCAGTACGAACTGCCTGTCGTGGTAGGTGGAAAAATTTCCTACTTCGTGGGAAAAGAAGAAAAAACCCTTAACCTGACCCGTGCCCACCTTGAAGAAGATGCGGGCAAATCCCTGCACGATGACTTCATTGGCCCGCTGGGAGAGCTGTCTACCGGGATTGATTTAAACCGTACCGGCACCCCCTTGCTGGAAATCGTGACCGAACCCGAGCTGCGTTCGGCCGCCGAAGCGGTTGCCTACGCCAAAACCCTGCATGGCCTGGTGGTCTGGCTGGGCATTTGCGACGGCAACCTGCAAGAAGGCTCGTTCCGTATCGACGCCAACGTATCCGTACGTCCCGTAGGGCAAAAAGAATTTGGCACCCGTGCCGAAGTCAAGAACGTGAACTCTTTCCGCTTTCTTGAACGCGCCATCCTGTTTGAGGCCCGTCGCCAGATTGAACTGATCGAGGACGGCGGCACCGTTATTCAGGAAACCCGTCTGTATGACGACGTGAAAGATGAAACCCGCAGCATGCGCACCAAGGAAGATGCCCACGACTATCGCTACTTCCCCGACCCAGACCTGCCACCGCTAGTTATTTCGCAAGAATGGAAAGACCAGGTGCAGGCCAGCATGCCCGAATTACCGGCCACCCGTCGCGAGCGCTATTGCAGCGAACTGGATCTGCCCGCCTATGATGCCGCCCAGCTAACCGTTTCACGCGCCATCTCAGACTACTTTGAAGACACCATCAAGGTACTGCCAAAAGGCAATGCCAAACTGGCTTCCAACTGGATCATGAGTGAATTGTCCGGCGCCCTTAACCGGGACGAACTGGACATTGAAAACAGCCCGGTCAGCCCCGAACAACTGGCGAAAATGCTGCTTCGCATTATTGACAACACCATTTCCAACAAGATCGCGCGTGATGTGTTTGCCGATATGTGGGCCGGTGAACACAATCGCGATGCCGATGCCATTATCGAGGCCAAAGGCCTGAAACAAATTAGCGACAGCGGTGCCATTTCAGCGATGATTGACGAAGTGCTTGCCGCCAACCCTGAAACCATTGAAGAGTACCGGGCCGGCAAACAAAAAGCCTTCAACTCGTTAGTGGGCAAGGTGATGAAAGCAGGTAAAGGCAAGGCCAACCCAACCCAGGTTAATGAGATCCTTAAAGAAAAACTGGGGTAGGTTTTTGTAGCCATACCTAACCAAAAAAACAGCTGGTTATTCTTGAGAATGATCGGCTGTTTTTTTATATGGTTTGCGGTGAAACTACCCTGTGGTTGCAAGGCAACACCTCGTGGTTCTAGATAACCACCCCGTAGGCTAGGCAACCACCCCGTCGCTTCGCGCCACCCCTCCACAGAGGGGAATTTTCAACGTCTCTTTCCGAAAGCGCGTCTTGCATGTATTCCTCTCCACGGGAGGGGAATTGTTTGAACTCTTTACCCCGATCAAAAAAAGTTTAGAGAATTCCCCTCTGTGGAGGGGTGTCAGGCGAAGCCTGACGGGGTGGTTGCCTCGCAACATGAGATGACTCCACAAAGCAGCAGGTTGCCTCGCAACATGAGATGCCTCCACAAAGCAACAGGTTGCCTCGCAACATAAGATGCCTCCACAAAGCAACAGGTTGCCTCGCAACATGAGATGCCTCCACAAAGCAGCAGATTGGTTGCCCAGCGCTACGAGCTATTTTTTCGAAGCAACAGGGTGGTTACACGCCATATTTTGCGCGGTAAGCAGCCACCGCATCTTTATGCTCGGCAAACCCGGCGTCTTCATTAAGCAATTGCATAATATCGTTTAAAGAAGCAATGCTGACAACCGGAATGCCATAGGTTTGCGACACATCCTGAACCGCTGAATGAGCTGACAGCGCATCATCGGGACCGGCGCGTTCCATCCGGTCAAGCGCAATCAGTACGGCAGCAGGCGTGGCGCCAGCCTTGCGGATAATATCCACCGATTCGCGTACCGACGTACCCGCCGTAATCACGTCATCGATAATAACCACTTTGCCCTGCAATGGTGCACCCACCAATACCCCGCCCTCGCCATGATCTTTGGCTTCTTTGCGGTTAAAGGCAAATGGCACATCACGCCCGTTTAAAGCAGGATGATTAGCCAGGGCGATGGACGTTGCCGTTGCCAGTGAAATACCCTTGTAAGCAGGGCCAAACAACATATCAAACTCTACCCCGGCATCAACCAGTGCCTGCGCATAGAACTGGGCCAGTTCACCCACCGATTTTCCTGAATCAAACAGGCCGGCATTGAAAAAATAAGGACTGAGGCGACCAGACTTGACTGTAAACTGGCCAAACTTCAAAACACCCTGACCCAATGAAAAACGAACAAAATCAAGACGATTCCGAGATGACATAATTAACCTTGCACAAAAACTGATGAATAAAATAATGCTGTCATCTTAGCAATATTCATACCAGTCCTCCACTTTTATTTGGCCGGTTTCCCCGAAAAACGCCTCTTTACACCAAATCTCACACTTGGCCTGCCGGAAATGGCAAGCAAGACGCCAACCGGCATGGTGCCATTGAGCGGAACTCGTATCTGCGTGTTATGGTGCACCATTACTGTTCCAAAACTGAAACAGTACATTCCTGTATAACCATTTCTTTCTTGGGCAAACCTGATTAGAATAGCCTGAATAGATGTAAGGGTTTTCAATCACCCATCAGCCCTGCCTTTCTCAAGCATTGCCAATGCCCGTAAAACAGCCTAACGCCCCCCCTTACCATAAGGAATCAACTATGAAAATGCCGACCTATTTTATTTCACACGGTGGTGGCCCCTGGCCTTACATTAAAGAGTGGGATGAGCAATACAAGGCATTACGCGAGTCACTAGAGCATTTGCCCGCCGAATTACCCGAAAAGCCCAAAGCCATCCTGATGGTCTCTGCCCACTGGATTGAACGTGAAATCCAACTCATGGCCAGTGAAAAACCCGGCATGCTGTACGATTATTACGGGTTTCCCGAACATACCTATCATGTTCACTATAACGCGCCAGGTGAACCGGCGCTGGCAAGCCGGGTACAAACCATGCTGTCGCGAGCCGGCTTTGAAACCGCCATAGACCTGGACAGGGGCTTTGACCATGGTGCCTTCGTGCCGCTGGCGGTTTCTTTTCCTGAAGCCGATATCCCGGTCGTGCAGGTCTCCATCAACCGGAACTTTGATCCCGACTACCATCTTCGTATGGGTCAGGCATTGGCTCCGTTACGCGATGAAGGCATTTTGATTATTGGCTCGGGCCTAAGCTACCATAACCTGCGCATGCTTGATGCCCGGGGTACCGAACCATCCGCCCAGTTTGACCAATGGCTGCAAAACAAACTGCTGAATACCTCGCAAGAAGAACGTTTTCAGGCCCTCAGGAATTGGGAACAGGCCCCTTCCGCCCGCATTGCCCATGCCCAGGAAGATCACCTGATCCCTCTGATGGTTACGGTTGGCGCTGCCGGTGATGATGTCGCATCCTGTGTGTATCATGAAACCAATGCCTTCGGCACCATCACTGCCTCCAGCTTCAAATTTGGCTAAATGCCCAGGCGATATTACCCGGGCAGCCTTGCCAAAACAAACCGCCAAAGAGACAATGACGGTTTGTTTTTTACATAAAGCGGGCATTTTCCATGATACCCCAACGACTTGGCCTTGTTTCAGCCCATATGGCCGCATTCCTGTTCGGCCTGACCGGTGTGTTGGGCGCCCTGATTCACGGCACCCCTGTCATTATTACTTTCGGACGGGCATTTTTTGCCATTCTGGCCTTGGGAGCAGCCGCCTTTTTCCTACGCATTTCCCTTACAAAACACATTAATTTCAACACACTTAAAACAATATTCAGTGCCGGCATGGCCCTGGCTATCCATTGGTTCACGTTTTTTATTGCCATTAAAACAGGAGGGGTAGCCGTTGCCACACTGGGTTTTGCCAGTTTTCCCGCCTTCATTACCCTGCTTGAATATGTTTTCCTGAAAGAATCCATCGGCAAAAGAGAATGGTTCCTGCTTTTTCTGGTCCTGTTCGGGCTGGTTCTGGTTACGCCTTCAGCCGATCCGGCCAGCGCCTCGACAGCCGGTTTGATCTGGGGCGTCATATCGGGCTTTGCCTTTGCCGTACTGGCCGTCATGAACCGGAAAAACGCCGTTCATCTTACGCCTGTGCAACTGGCTTTCTGGCAAAACCTGGTGGTTACCGGACTTACCCTGCCCTTTATTTTTTCCGATCTTGGCCACCTTGCCCCACGCGATTATTTCTGGATAGCTATCCTGGGCATCTTCTGTACAGCCCTGTCCCATTACCTGTTCGTCTTTAGCCTGCGTTCCCTGACCGCCCGCACTACGGGGTTAATTATTGCCCTTGAACCGGTATATGCTATTGTTGTGGCCTGGATGATTTTTGCCGAAGAACCCACCCTTCGCATGATCATTGGCGGAATATTTATTATAACTGCTGCTGTTTTCCCCAAAAAAACATAGTTTACGTATAGGAACTTATTTTGTTACGCGTTACCTCTATCAATGTCAACGGCATTCGCGCTGCCGCCAAAAAAGGCTTAATTCCCTGGCTGGAAAAGCATAATGCCGATATTATCTGCCTGCAGGAAATCAAGGTTAGCGACCCGGACCTGGTTGACGAATTGCGCAACCCGCTAGATTACCGCGGTTTTTTTTGCCACGCCGAAAAAAAAGGTTATAGTGGCGTGGGTATTTACACCCGTCAGGATGTACCGGTGGCCACCGGCATGGGCTGCGATGAATTTGACGCCGAAGGCCGCCTGATCCGTGCCCGCTGGAAAGACCTGACTGTTATCAGTGCCTATCTGCCTTCGGGTTCCAGCAGCGAAGAACGGCAAGCGGCCAAATTCCGTTTTCTGGACAAATTCGGTCCCTGGATTGATGCCATGATGGAAGACCATGAAAAAACCGGTCACAACTACATTATTTGTGGTGACTGGAATATCGCCCACAAGGAAATTGACCTGAAAAACTGGAAAGGCAACCTTAAAAATTCCGGTTTCACGCCCGAAGAACGCGCCTGGATGTCTGATGTATTTGACCGCCGGGGTTTTGTGGATGTGTTCAGGAAACTAAACCCCGAGCCCGACCAATACACCTGGTGGAGCAACCGCGGCCAGGCCTGGGCCAAAAACGTAGGGTGGCGAATTGATTACCAGATTGCAACCCCGGGCATTGCCGAAAAAGCCGTAGCCACTTCTATTTATAAAGACGAACGCTTCTCGGACCACGCACCGTTAACGATTGATTACGACGTGAAACTGCAAGCATCCGTGTAAGCCTAAGCGCCCTGGCCTGGCTGGCCAATTTGCGCGCCAGCCAAAGACCACCCGGCCCCGGCATAATAAACAGGGCCCGGGATACCCTTGACAATGAGCTAGCGGGATGCTGCCGGCAAGCCTGCTTCAGTTTCCGCCCCGGTGTCCTGCGCTGTTTGCGGTTGGTCGAGCCGGGTCAGCGCTTTGCGCCGGTACCACAACAGCAATAAACCGGGCAAGGCAATAAACACCGTAAAAATAAAGAACCCGGGCCAGCCAAACTTTTCCACCAGCGGTGGGGTAAGAGGCCCGGCCAAAAACACCCGCCCCACCGAAGACAGGGCCGATAAAAGGGCAAACTGAGTGGCCGTAAACTGCTGGTGACACAAGGCCATGAGCAGGGCGACAAATGCCGCTGTACCCAGGCCGCCACACAGGTTTTCAAGGCCAACCGCCAAGGCCATCACCGGAATGCTTTGCGGCGTAATGGCCACCATCCAATACGCCAGATTGGATACCGCCTGCAACACCCCAAAAAACATCAGAGAGCGATACAGACCCAGCTTGCTCATAATAGACCCCCCTACCAGGGCCCCCAGAATAGTGGCAATAACGGCCAGAATCTTGTTAACCGACCCCACCACCTCGGGTGAGAAACCGGCCCCGCGAATCAGGAAGGTAGTGGACAGGGCACCGGCAAAGGCATCGCCCAGTTTATAAAGCACAATCAAGGCCAGAATCGACCAGGCCTCGGGGCGTGAAAAAAACTCGCGGAACGGGACCGTGAAGGCATCATAGAGATTGCGTGGGGGTTGTATTCTTGACGCATCAGGCTCGGGCGCCAGCCAGGTTAGCACGGCGAACCCGAACATGAGCAGGCCCATGAACAGATACATATTGGCCCAGCCCAGCCAGACCGAGGCAATTACCAGCGCCAGGCCACCCGAAACAATCATCCCGATGCGATAACCCAAGGTACGGATAGCCGCCCCCGCCGCCCGCTCTTCGGGCCGCAGTACTTCGGCACTGTAAGCATCAAAGGCAATATCCTGGGTGGCCGACAAAAATGCCACCGCCGTGGCCAGCAGGGCCAATATAAACAGGTTTTCAGACGGACTGAACAGGCTCATGCTGCCTATGGCCATACCCAGGGCTATTTGCGCAATCGCCATCCAGCCGCGCCGTCGGCCCATAAAAGGAGGCACAAAGCGGTCTATGAACGGCGCCCACAGAAATTTAAAGGTATAAGCCGCCCCCACCAGCGTCAGGAAACCGATTTCCTTAAGCGACACATTTTCAACCGTTGCCCAGGCCTGCAGGGTTCCTCCGGTAAGCGCCAGCGGCAAACCACTGGCCACCCCCAACAACAGCAAAGGATAAACCCGGCGGCTTAGATAAGGTTTGATATAGTTGAAAATATGCGTGCTCCTTGATTGACCGGGTAATGTATTGGGCTACAGGAAAAGAGTTTATTCCCTGGATAAGGGCGCCGACTCGAAGTGATACACCGCCAGCGTACTGCGCCAGCTTGGCATGAAAGAAATCTCATCGTCCTCGTTAAAGGTGGCGCGATCCAGTATTTTAATGCCCAGCTGGGCGGCCAAGGCCTCAAAGTCATGCAGTGTGCATAAATGAATATTGGGCGTGTTGTACCACTGGTAAGGCATTTGCCCGGTAACCGGCATGCGTCCGTTAAGAATAGACCAGCCATGGGTCCAGTGCCCGAAGTTGGGAAACGACACAATGCCGTAACGCGCCACCCGTGACATTTCCCGCAGGATATCTTCGGTGTTTTTCATGGCCTGCAGCGTTTGTGACAGCACCACCGTATCAAACTGCCGGTCGTCGAACATGGCCAGGCCGTCTTCCAGGTTTTGCTGGATGACCTCTACCCCTTTTTGCACACAGGTAATCACGTGTTCATCTTCAATTTCAACACCAACGCCGGTTACGCCCTTGTTATTCTGGACATACGCCAGCAAGGCACCGTCACCACAACCCAGGTCAAGCACGCGGGTATCTTCACGGATCCAGCTGGCAATACGGATCAGGTCAGGGCGAATTTTTCCTTGATTGGGCCTTAAGACCGATTTTTTATTCATGCCGTTACCTCCAGACCAAGGGCGCGCACAATGCGCTCATAATACGCCCTGACAACACCGTGATATCTGGGGTCAGTCAGCAAAAAAGCATCGTGCCCATGGGGGGCATCAATTTCGGCATAAGTGACTTTGCTCTGGTTTTTAAGCAGGGCCCGCACCAGTTCACGGGAACGCTCGGGCGGGAAACGCCAGTCGGTGGTGAAAGAAACCGTGAGGAAATCGGCCTGGACATTTTCCAGCGCCTTGCTCAGGTTTCCGCCATGACGGCGGGCCGGATCAAAATAATCCAGTGCCCGGGTAATTAACAAATAAGTATTGGCATCAAAATAACCGGAAAACTTCTCACCCTGATAGCGCAGGTATGATTCAACCTCGAACTCGACATCGTAACCATAGCGAAAACGCCCATCTTCAGTGGGATTACGCTGCGATCGACCAAATTTTTCAGCCATGTCGTCATCGGACAAATAGGTGATATGGCCAATCATGCGGGCCACCGACAGGCCCCGCTTGGGAACCGTGTTATGCGCATAATAGTCACCGCCGTGAAATTCAGGGTCGGTAATAATAGCGCGCCGGGCCACTTCATTAAAAGCGATATTTTGTGCCGACAGGTTGCAGGTACTGGCAATAACCACGCAATGAGCCACCCGCTCGGGGCACTGGATAGCCCAGCTTAAGGCCTGCATGCCGCCCAGTGAACCGCCCATGACTGCGGCAAAACGCTGGATGCCGAAATGATCGGCCACCCTGGCCTGTGCCCGCACCCAGTCTTCGACGGTGAGCACCGGAAAAGCGGCCCCCCAGGGACAGCCGGTTTGCGGATTGATAGTCGCAGGCCCCGACGAACCAAAGCAGGAACCCAGGTTATTAATGCAAATGACAAAGAAGATATTGGTATCTACCGGTTTGCCCGGCCCCACCATGTTGTCCCACCAGCCAATGTCATTGGGATCACTGGCCGAGATGCCGGCGACATGATGGGACGCATTCAGGGCGTGACACACCAGCACGGCATTGGAAGCATTTTTATTGAGGGTGCCATAGGTTTCTATGGCAAGGGTATAATTTTCAAGGATTTGCCCGCTTGCCAGAGGCAGGGGCTCTTGAAAATCCAGGTAAACCGGACTGACAACACCAACGGATTTAGACAATTTTTTTTCGGAAATAGATTCGGCCATAAGGACCTCTTTAGCTGGATTTTTGAAGCGCCCGCAAGCAGATCAAGCAAATCGGCGCAAAACTTTAAAACATAATTCTAACATCTTCAGCCGCACGCGACAGGCATTCAGTTAATTTGCACCCCATCCAGAAACCGGTTGACCTGCTCGGCCGGTGTCTGGCTGTCTGCCGCGACATAAGCCTGAACAATTAAACCATTGCCTGCCAGTATTTTGACATGCACATTGAAAACCTTGCCATTGACCCCTTTGGAAAAACTGAATGTTTCTCCAAAAGCCGGGGCTGGCTCTGGCATGGGCTCACCCATGGTTTTGTAAACCGACGCCATAAGCGCCCTGCCCTTTTGCCTGATTACGGCCTGCTCAGCCACCATTTGCGCCGGAAAAACACGATAACCAATGGCGTACACTTCATCGCTAACAGTGGCAACCTGCATGGTAAACGGCATTTTATCACCGTCAAGTTCCACCTGTCTGGTTTGCTCAACAGGCTTGGACGGAAACAGGACGGTCAGGTTTCCTTCGGCAGTATTCACGCTGCGCCAGTCATATTCGGGCGAACACCCCCCCAGAAACACAAGGGACACTAGCAATAACAAACGGGCAATTACATTCATTTTGATGTTAAAAATATGCTAAACAATAATTTTCAGACCAATTGGTCCACTTCTAACTTAAAATCGTACTTTCGTCAGACGATTCAGGATTTTTTGTGCAGCGAATCACTCAATTACAACAACATCGTGACATACTAACCCGAACCATGCGTGGCATCGAGCGGGAAGGTTTACGTATAGACCGGGATGGCCATCTGTCCAACCAGCCTCATCCACTTGCCTTGGGCTCGGCACTTACGCACCCCCATATTACAACCGATTACTCCGAGGCTTTACTGGAACTGATCACGGGCACGCATACAACGGTCGAATCGCTGTTACAGGAACTCACCGACGTGCATCAGTTTGTGATGCAACAGCACCGCAGTGAAAGCCTCTGGATGCAATCCATGCCGGCCATTTTACCGCCCGAAAAAGACATCCCGATCGCAACGTATGGTACGTCCAATACCGGCATGCTTAAACACGTATACCGCAGGGGGCTGGCCGAACGCTATGGCAAGAAAATGCAATGTATTGCCGGCCTGCATTACAATTTTTCAATGCCGCCTGAATTGTGGCCTTTACTGGACTTCAAGGGCAATACCCACCAGGAACAGCAATCTAACGGTTACCTTGCCTTAATCCGCAATTTTACCCGCTATTCATGGCTGCTGATGTATCTGTTTGGCGCTTCGCCCACCGTTTCAAAATCATTCCTGTCAGACATGCCACACGGGTTGCAAACCTTTGGTCACGATACGTTCTATTTACCCTACGCCACCAGCCTGCGCATGAGCGACCTGGGTTACCAGAACGATGCGCAAGCGGCCCTGACCCTGTGTTATAACGACCTGGATTCCTTTATCCAGAAAATGTATAACGCGGTTACCCAGCCCTGGCCGGAATATGCCGCGATTGGCACCCACCGCGATGGCCAGTGGATCCAGCTCAACACCAATGTACTGCAAATAGAAAATGAATTTTATTCCAGCATCCGCCCCAAACGCACCACCTCGCGCGGTGAACGTCCGGTAATGGCCCTGAAGAACCATGGCGTGCAATATGTTGAAATCCGCTGTCTTGACGTTGACCCCTTCGAACCCATTGGCATTTCGGCTTCCACCAGCCATTTCATGGATGCTTTCCTGCTTTTCTGTGCTGTCAGTGACAGTCCTTTATTCCCTAACGACGGTCACTGTGCACGAAGCCAGAAAAATTTCGCCCAGGTTGTCAGGCAAGGCCGCGATCCTGGCTTAACCCTCAATAAAGAAGGCATCAGTATTTCTGTCCCAGACTGGGGGCATGAAATTCTGAATCAGGTTCACGCTTATGCCAAAGAACTGGATATTGCTTATGGCACAACGCAATACAGCGCCGCTGTTGAACTGCAACAGCAGAAACTGGAGAATCCGGATTTGACTCCCTCGGCCCGCCTGCTGCAGGAACTCAGGAACAGTGGCCTAAGCCTGCAAGACTATACCCTGCAAAAAAGCCAGGAATACGCGGATACGCTGCGCTTTGGCGAGTTATCGGTAGAAGCCGATCAAAAACTGAAGCGCATGGTCCAGGAGTCCATCCTTGAACAGAAAGAAATTGAAGCCTCCGATACTGAGTCATTTGAGGAATATGTAGCGCATTACAATGATTCCCTGAGACGGCCAGACTGAACGGGTTTGCCCGGCGGCACGCAAACGGTTGCCGGGGTTTAACCAATATCGGGATTTTTCCGGTAAACTGGCATCATAAATAATGAAAGCCAACAAGAGACAGACATAGACAAATTCATGCAAGCAGCTATTGAAGAATCTCGTCTTGGATTGCGGGAAGGCAACATTCCCAAAGTCGTGATTGAAGAGTAGCTTGAGCAGAATTAACGGCCATTAAATTTAACTAAACGATTAACCCCAGGCATGTAAAACAGTTCTGCAATAATACGGGATAATAATTGATTTAAATCAATTATATGATTGTTCCTTCAAATAAATTATAGACAAATAATAATTTTCGGAGGAATACAAATGTACAAAATTAACCGACGCTGTTTTATCGCTACGGCAATGGCTGCCATGATCTCCATGATCCAGCCAGTTTTTGCCCAGGAAAACAATAAGCCCATTACCCTGGTTGTTCCTTATTCTGCTGGTGGCACCAATGATAACTTTGCCCGTCTGTTAGCAGAAGGAATGAGCAAAGAACTGAATCGTCACATCATTGTAGAAAACAGGCCTGGTGCCAATGGCATTATTGGTGCTTCTCATGTTGCCCGTACACGACCTGATGGAACTACATTATTGTTAGGAGGCACAGGACCCGTTTCACTGAATATTCTGCTGCGCCCGGCATTGACTTACAGCTTTGATCATTTTGATTCCGTTGCCATGCTATTTGACGGGCCGTTAACAATTACTGTTCCAACCTCACTAGGGGTCGACTCGGTTGATGAGCTAATTACTTATGCCAAAAAGAAAAATCAACCACTGTTGTACGGCACAATGGGGCCCGGCAGCGTGACTAATTTATATGGGTTATTGCTTGGCCAGACTTTTGGAGTCCCCATGACCGCTGTTGCATACAAGAACAATCACTCTGCCTTGCTGGACTTGATGGCGGGCCGTGGTGACATGAATTATGCCACACCCATTCCTATGATCAAGGACTCGAAAGAATTAAAAATACTGGCCCTGACAACAAATAAACGGGACCCTAATCTGCCCGATATTCCATCCATCGCAGAACTGGGCTACCCACAACTGGAAACTTCCTATTGGACCGGTTTGCTCGCAGCCAAAGGAACACCTAAAAAAGAAATAGATGAAATAGCGGCAGCAGCTATAAAAACCATCAAAACAGAAGCTTTTCAACGAGTTTTAACAGAGAACGGCCAGATTGAAAAAGCAGGTGGCCCCGAAATACTGGATGCACAACTGCAAAATGACCGTGAGCACTGGGGCAAAATCATCAATGAAAACAAAATTGTTATTAATTAGATATATACCTTAAATGATGTATTACCCACTTTAAAAAATCACAACTAATATTTCAGGAGACATTTTAATGAAAAAGACCTTGCTTGCCAGCGCACTTGTTGCCGGCTTTTCGGGCAGTGCTTATGCAAACGGCTCAGTCACCCTTTATGGTTTGGTCGATGGGGGTATTGCCTATCAAAAAAACAAAGTGACACAAGGTGATAACCGTATTGAGTCGCGTGATTTTGGCATGGCAAAATTCAACGGAGTCCGTAACGGTAACCGTTGGGGTGTAAGGGGTAGCGAAGACCTGGGTAATGGCACAAAGGCTGTTTTCCAGCTGGAAAGTGGTTTTGACCTGATGAATGGCAAGCAGTTGCAGGGCGGCCGACTATTTGGCCGTCAGGCTTATTTTGGCCTGAGCAATGAGCGCTGGGGTTCGCTGACCTTAGGCCGCCAGCATTCTATTGCGGTTGATACCGTGGGTACCAAAGGACCCTTTAACGTGGGTTACCAGCAGGCCGGCCATTTGTTTGGTGCCTTTGGCGCATCTGTTTTTGCCCGCATGGATAACGCCATCAAATACTGGACCCCGAACCTCTCAGGCTTTAAATTTGGCCTGGGTTATGCGGGGAACAATACCAAAACAGAAACTGAATGGAACGGCACGGAAACCAACACAAAAGGGGCTTCCAACTGGATCACGGCCGGTGGCAGTTATAACAACGGGCCTTTAGCCATTGGTGTTTCTTATGACCGTTTCCGTACAGACGTGCAAACGGCAACAGACCAGCATAAAGGCACGGTTCATATGTGGAACCTGTTTGGTACCTATGACTTTGAGATCGTCAAGCTGGATCTGGGCTATGGCCAGGTGCGCGGTGCCATCGGCAATAAAGATGGTGCAGCTGCAAAAATGGAGGCCAGCAGTATCGGTTTGAACAACCTGTTCACTCCCTTTACCCAGGGCATGCGTGCCGATGGCCTGCTTTACTCGCAAACCAAGGGCTACCGTCAACAGGCCTGGTCCGTTGCTTTAAGTACGCCTGTGGGTGAGGCTGGTAAAGCCATGTTCTCATACCAGGGCAGTGCCACCAAAAATAGAGATGAGGGATTTAATGGAGTGAAAGGAAGCTTGAGTATTTTTAGCCTGGGTTATGAGCACAGCCTGTCCAAACGTACGCTAATTTATGCGGTAGCTTCAGTGGCTACCGGTAGTCTGAAGTTTGATGACAGAGCGGTTAATCCAAAAGCCAAATTGAAAACTTCTCTGGTTGGTGTCGGTCTGCAGCATCGCTTCTAATAACCTGCAATCCTTGAAGATAACCCTTGATTTCCCATCATTTCCGTAGTGAGTCTTTCCCTGACCTATATTAAGGTCAGGTTTTTTTACATCTGTTGCCTATCTCAGATATCATCATTTTTATTAGAATAATTAAATAGCCTAAGGCTTGGACTGTATATCAAGAGCGACGGGGTCGGGGAATGTGACTCATTAATGATTGGGTAAAACCACCGTCCACCACCATTTCTGCACCATTCATATAAGAAGAACGGTCACTCACCAGAAACACAACTGCATTGGCAATGTCTTCAGGCGCACCAATACGACGCAAAGGAACCGCCTCTTCACGCTGCTGGCGCATTTTCGGATCGGCATAATACAGTTCAGTCAGTGGCGTTCGGGTCAGACCAGGACTCACCACATTATTACGTATGCCATGTGGCCCCCACTCAAAAGCCAATTGCCTTGACAACATAAGAATAGCCGCCTTTGTACTGCTGTACGCCCCACTCAAGGGCTGTGGATTGGAGCCGGCAATAGAAGCCACATGCACGACAGAACCGGCACCATGCGAACGCATTGACTTGCCAAAGGCACGGGCGCAACGCAAATAACCGGTCAGATTAATATTAATCTGCCGCTCCCAGGCAGCCAGATCTATTTCATCTAAAGGACCGGGCACAGAAACAGCAGCATTGTTAACCAAAGAAAAACAATCCCCCAACTGCCTGCTTACGGCTTCGGCCGCCGCCTCAACCTGTTCATCATCGGCCACATCACACGCTAGGGAAATACAACGCCCACCCGTATTGGCAAGCAGTGTAGCCACATCCTGCGCAGCCAAGGCCTCTCGGTCCAGCATGGCAACATGCGCACCGTTTTCAAGAAGCGCCCGCACTATTGCCCGTCCAATTCCACCATTCGCACCAGTCACTGCTACCACCCGACCGTCAAGACCCAACCATTTATCATTCATTCTTAAACCTTTTTTGTCTCATTTAATTTGTTTTTCATGTTGATTGCTTTATGCAATTACATACAAATACATTTACATTAAAAAAACTACCCGTATATGATCCTACCTTGTGGCAGTATCCTGGACTAGTCATAAATTGCGCAAAATACTCTGAACAAATTAACACTCAATCAAGAAAAAACACTTATTGAAAACAAACTTAATGCCTTCATAAAAACAATACCCTCTCTAAATTTGCAGGATTATTCTGCATTAAAACCCTCTTATCAGCCTACTTGGAATCGAGTATAAATAAGTTGCCATTTTTATATGCGCACACAATATAATTTAATCTTAAATAAATAATCAAACTACTCGACTGGAGCGAGACATCAATGAATTTTTTACTTAAAACCATCCTGTTCGCCACCTCGACAATCGCTTTTACCATTAGCCCGGCACATGCACAAAAAACCAGCCCTTATCCTGACAAGCCCATTAAAATTGTAGTCCCTTACGCCCCTGGTGGTTTTACCGACATTCTGGCGCGCCTACTCTCGCAAAAAATATCAGAACAGCTGAAGCAACCAGTAATTGTAGAGAACAAACCGGGTGCCTCCACCATTATTGGCGCAGAATCGGTTGCTCGTGCCAAACCCGATGGTTATACCCTTCTCATGGCCGTTACCACCACGCTGTCAAGCAACCCACATTTATTCAGCAAGCTGCCGTATAAGGTAACTGACTTCGAACCGGTTTCATTGGCCGGCCTGACCCCTTTTGTTCTAGTCGCCAATCCCTCTGTTCCTGCCGATAATGTTCAAGATCTCATTGCTTATGCAAAAGCCAATCCGGGTAAACTCACCACAGCAACCCTCGGCAACGGTTCCTCAACCCACCTGGTCTTGTCCATGTTCCGTTCCGCAGCCGGTACCGAATTGATTGATGTTCCATATAAAGGCGCATCTCTGGCACTGTCTGATTTGGTTGCCGGCCACGTTGATCTCTTCTTTGATGCACTGTCCACCTCGCTTCCGCACCTCAATTCTGGTCGATTAAAAGCGATAGCCCTGGCTTCCGAAGTACGTCAGGAAACAGCTACCGCCATCCCCACCTTTCGTGAATCGGGTCTTCCTGAAATGCAAGCTTACTCCTGGTATGGTTTATTGGCACCAGCTGGCACACCTGAACCAATTATTGAAATACTGAATCAGGCCGTGAATAATGCCCTGGCTTCGCCTGATGTGGTAGAAAGGTTTAAATCTGAAGGTGCAGAAGCACGCATCATGACTGCATCGGCATTTGGCGAACTGATTGAAGAACACTCTAAAACCTGGGGCGATATTATTAGCGATTTAAATATAAAACTGGATTAAACCAGCAGTATGGCAGTGGCTAAAACAACACCACTGCCATATTTTCAAACAACATCAGTAATTTATCCTTATTGCCCCCATTCGTCTAAAAACCAACATTGCCTAAAAAAACATCTGCCTGCACAACAATTGGGCTGTTAAGCCTCAGCAAATACACTCGCCCCCAAGGCCGTACCGTGGATTGACAAATGTGCACCTAGCTGTATCGCCTGTAATATTTCAGCCCGCGTAACCCCCAGGTTTAAAGCACCCCGAATCCGTAGACGCAACATATTGGCATTGAATCCGGTAAAACAGGCCGCCAGGGCAATTTCTATCAACAAACGTTCGGTGAGTGCCAAGCCCTCTGGCTGCATTACGCCCCCCTCTTCCAGAAAATCAAGCAGCACATCCAGATACGCCTTATCCAGTTGGGCAAGCTGCTTTATAAACGGGGGAATCTCGCGAAAATATTGCCGTATGCGCATCCGTTGTTGCTCAGACAATGCGTCAACTTCTTCCGTACCACTTTCTTCCGCAAGAATACCAACCGCATCATAAACATGACTCAGCCCCTGACAGGCAACTAAATGCAAGACATCAAAAACTTCTGCAGGCGTCACCCCGAGCTTACGCGCAAAGCCAAGGTGAGTCCGCAAGCCTGCGGCAAACAAATGTGTTGCCGAGGCATCCAACGCAATATAAATCAACTCGATCATACGCGGTGACAAAGGCCCATTGCGAGCCGGGTATCCCGCATAAACAGCATAATGCTTCAGAAAAGAGGGATTATGCCGCAAAATCGTTTCGTTCCAGGGCCGCCAATAACCACGTTCTTTTATAAAATACGCTTTGATATGTGCCTGTTCGTCGGTGTAATCATTCATTATGCTGGCCATTTGAGTCATTTAAAGCTTAAAGTGCCAATTTCGCATTGGCCCGAATAATTTGTCCAGTAAGGAACTGCGCACAAGCCCCCGCTACAAACTGCACAACCGGGGCCAACACGGCTGGCGAACTGTCTGCATCCATTTCAATAGCATTGATTCGCATGGCTTGTGGCCCCAGCTCACAAGCCAGTGTTGCCACCAACATGCGTGCAGCCGCCCTGTCACCACTTGTTTGCCAGGCAGTTTCACCCTGTTTTTCTGCAGGTAATAACAGGGTCAGGCTGCTGCCTGCCTTATTACTACTGGCGTAACGGGCTGCCGCCTGATGCACCGCCTGCAATAACTGCCCCTTACCTGCCATCAACGTTGAAAAATCAACAGTAGCAGCATACATTGCCTGAGCCGATGAGGGCCGCCTCACCGGTAAGGCACTTTCCCATTCTGCATCAGGGCTATCAAACAACTGAAAAGCCACCTTTGTTTCAAAGGGCATATTTTCATGGATTGATGGCAGAAAAGCCTTGCTCCCGCCAAAAACAGCCGAACCGCCATCAATGCTAATGCACTCGCCAGAAAGCGGTGCCGCTTCCACTGAAGCCATAAAAAACAAAGCTTGCGCCATCTCTTGCGGTTGCGCCATGCGTCCCAATGGAATTTTGGCAACGGCAGCGACAGGACTCAATCGTCCGCAAGCAATCAATTCCTCAACCAGTTCAGTACGCACAAAACCCGGACACAACACACTAACCCGTAAATCGGGCCGTGCCTTTGCCAGGGCACGGGTTTGTGCAATTAAACCTGCTTTGCTTGCGCTATAGGCCCCTCGCCATGGAATAACATGCAAGCCCGCTCCTGAAGCAACATTCACAATGCGTGCCCCGGGCACCAGTTGTGCCGATAAAGCCTCAACCATATAAGCCGGAGCCTGTAAATTCAATGCCAGCAGACGCTCAAGCTGCGTACCATCTTGCTGAATCAGTGGCAAACCACTGGTATCTGACATGCCCGCATTATTAATAACAGCATCAAGCGGTAAAGCCGGATCAGCCAGGCTGAAGATATCAGCGGTGCGGGTTAAATCAACCACCCGACTGATATGCGCCCGCCCACCGTGCGAAGGCAACACTGGCAACAAGGCTGCCAAAGCCTGCGCATCACGATCCACCAACATACATTGCCAGCCACGACCGGCAAACAACATGGCCGCAGCCCGGCCAATCCCCGAGGCCGCCCCTGTAATCAGTACTGTTGGCATAACACCCCGCCTGTCAAATATTAGTGAAAGTCACGCCGCCATCCACCACCAGGGATTGAGCACTCATGAAACCCGCTTCATCACTGGCCAGAAAACAAATCCCCCTGGCAATATCCGTTACCGTACCCAAACGTCCCAGTGGCGTACGGGCAATACGGCCGGCATCACGCTCGGCATTACGATTGCGTTGCGTGCCCTCGGTAGGTACCGCAGAGGGACATACTGCATTGACCCGAATATTGCGAGAACCCAGTTCAGCTGCTGCGGCACGGGTCATACCCAATACGCCTGCTTTAATGCCCGAATACACGACTGAATTCAGAGTAGATCGCAATGCGGCTGTTGATGCCACATTCACAATAGCCCCACCACGCTCCTCATCCATCACATCAACAGCTGCCTGCATTCCCCAAATAATGGCCTTGAAACCAATATCAATCATACGATCGACGGTTTCGGGCATGATATCGGGAATTGCCTGATACCTGACCCAGGCAGCATTATTTACCAGAATATCAAGTCGCCCCATGTATTGATAAGCCTGTTGAACGGCCGCTGTCACCCCTTCACGGCTTGACATGTTCTGCACGACGGCGAACGCTTTACCACCGGCAGTATTTATTTCTTCCACAACCGCATTAACAAACTCTTCTTTAAGGTCATTAACGGCCACAATAGCGCCACGGGCAGCCATCTGCCTGGCTGTTTCTTTACCAATGCCATTACCTGCCCCTGTAACCAGGGCCACACGGCCTGCCATATCCTGTTGCATGATATCTCCTTATACCGTTGCAATAAATTGCGCACCCAAGGCCTCTAGCCGATGCCCATTATTAAAAGCCGCTTCCAACTTGCGAACCTCACGCAGGGAATAATGCAATGGCACCTCCCAGGTAAAACCCATACCACCATGCAAGTGAATCGCTTTTTCAAGAACAAAAACTGCATTGGCAAGCGCCCCGGAAAACACAGGTGCCACACTGCGTGTTTCACCGAACTCATTCTTGCTTAAAACCCTGTGCAATGCCGCAGTTGATGTTTCATGCAATAGCTGCATACGGGCCAGCGTATGACGCACTACCTGCTTGGCAGACAAGGGGCGCCCAAACTGAACACGGGTTGACATATACTCAGCAGCCAGTTGCAACGCACCTGCCCCCAGGCCATTGACAAAACCGGTATAAAGCACCTGCGCACTTTCCTGCAAAGTGGCATACTCGGTTGCTGACAAGCGCGCTTTGACAACTGCCTTATCCAGACTAATTTCATAATGCGGATAGTCCGGATCCAGCGTTTCATTGGCCTGCAAAGCAAGTGAGGCCACTTCAAGCAAACTCGCTCCCTGCCCATCTGCCACCAGCACCCAATCACAATCAGCGGCATAAGCCACATGCGTTACCGCCTTTTCAGCCAGGCTCCCCTGCCACGCAATGGTTGCCACCTTATTACCGCTAACCAATGCTTCCGCAATGTCTGTATTGGCAAAGACACTTGCCAATACCATCTGCTCCACCAGTGGAAAATGCAATTGCAGTTTACCGGCGGCTTCACACACGGCCACGCCAAACGGCCAACCAAGACCAAGACCGCCACTTTCCTCGGTGGCACATACACCAAACAGCCCCGATGTTGCCAGCACAGCCGCTGCATCACGAAAATCGCGACCCTGTGTATCGGCCACTGCCGCAGCCGCCGCCTCTGCGAACTCCTCTGGCCGCAAACCCTCTTCTTGAGAACTCATGATTAAATATCCTTTGGCAATTGCATAATACGTTGAGCAATAATATCCAGCTGTACTTCTGTTGTGCCCGCATAAACGGTCTCAGCATGAGAGAACAGATAGCCAGTGGTGAAATGCTTGCGGGCACGCTGTACCAACGGGCTGGAGCCAGGACCAACCTGAGCCACAAGCTCTTGTGCCAATGCCATAAAGGCCTGGTGACATTCAGACCAATACAACTTGGTAAAAGAACCACGGGCACCAATGGCATCACCGGCCATAAGCTGATCAACCGATTTTTCAACCAATCCCTTGAGCGCATCAATTTCACACAGCAGCTGACCAATGCGGCGCTGATAATAGCTTTCCCCCAGACGCTCTGACAACTTCCTGTCTGACTGGCACGCCTGAACCAGCTGGCGCAACTCGCACTCAAAACGCCATGCCCTATACATCCGGTTGGTTGCCCGCTCTATTGATAACACGCGAATCGCAGCCCCCCACCCCTCATCAGGCGCCCCCAAACGGGCACTGTCAGGCACCACCACATCATCAAAGAAAACCTCGGCAAAGGATTCTTTATTATCAATGGAGCGAATCGGAACAACCCGGATACCCGGTGTATTCATGGGAATGGCAAACATTAACAAACCACGGTGTTTGTCCGCCACCGTCCCGGTACGGGTCAGTAATAAACAATAATGTGCTTTGGCTGCGCCACTGGTCCAGATTTTCTGACCATTGATACGCCAGTGCCCCCCTTCCTGGGTGGCCTTGGTACGCAGCCGAGCCAAATCCGAACCAGCATCCGGCTCAGAAAAGCCCTGGCACCAATAATTCTCCATCTTCAGAATGGCCGGCAAAAATGCCTGTTTTTGCTCTTCGGTACCCACCGTCATAATAATCGGGCCAGCCAGCTCTTTGCCAATGGAACTGACACTTTCAGGCAGGGCCAGGGCTCCAATTTCCTTGTTCACCGCCAAATGCTCACGTAAACTGAAACCATACCCCCCATATTCCTTGGGCCAGGTCATACCGGCCAGGCCTGCCCGATACATGGCTGCCTCCCAGTCACTGGACTCTTGCAGGGTTGGGGCACGATACGCCAGGCTGTCGGCCAACATATGGGCCGGAACATTACTTTTCAGCCATTCACGGGCATGCTTGCGATAAGCATCCTGTGAGGCGGCAGGATTTGGAATAACAGGTTTAGAATAAAAATCCATACTTGACCTTAATGATGTCATACAACGTTAGTGGTTGGTATCAGGAGTGCATCAAGCACGATCGCTCCCTGCCCCTCAGGACGGACAAGAACCGGATTCATATCAATTTCCGCCACATCATCGGCGTAACGGCAGGCGAATTGTGACAGTTTTGCCAGCGTAGTGGCCGCTGCTTTAATATCCGCCTTTGGCTGACCACGCGCACCATCCAGAATCGCAAACAATTTAAGCGAGCGAATCATGTCCTGTGCCTCGGCTTCAGAAACAGGTGCCGCCTGCAGCGCCACATCCTGCAGCACTTCTGCATAAATCCCCCCCGTTCCCACCATCACGACAGGACCAAAAACCGGGTCTTTGGAAATCCCCATGATCAACTCGGCACCACCTTTAACCATTGGTGTAACCAAAATTCCGTCAAGCCTTGCATTCGGGGCATGCGCCGTGACAGACTGCATAATCTGTCCATAAGCAGCCCTGACCCCGGCCTCATCAGGCACATTCAGTTTTACTCCGCCAATTTCCGTTTTATGCTGAATATCTTCTGACACAATCTTAAGAACCACCGGAAATCCCATGCGAGTCGCTTCCTGTGCCGCCTGGTCTGCCGAACTCACCACCACCTCATCCAACATTGGGATACCGGCAGTGGCCAAGGCTTTCTTGGCGGTATATTCATTACGAAAAGCCTGACAATCAAGTGATTCTACAACCCCCTGATAACGCTCTCCCTCATTCACCGTTGCAAGCCGGCTCATCTGCACCAAACCGGCCAGGCCCTGCGCTGTCGCATCAATACTTGGAAAAACAGGAATACCCATATCATTAATTTCTTTTACCGCATCCGCCGGCCCCTGACTCGTGATCACCAGCAGACGATCCGGGTAATTGGCACGAATTTTTTGCAATGCTTCCATATAGACGCTACGCAAGCGTGCGTTATACAGAGACAATGAAAGAAAGACCTGCGTGACATCAGAGGAATGGTCTTCCATTAAGGCAGACAGCATGCTGTACAACACATCGGGTCGTGATGAAACCTGGGCCGTCGCATCAACAGGATTATTGGTTCCTGCCAAAGGCAACACCGCACGGATTTTATCTTTGGTCTGATCAGTTAAAGCCGCCAGGGTTAAGCCGGCCTTAACCGTTGCGTCAGCCATCATAATGCCAAAGCCCCCCGAGGCGGCAAGCACAGTAATACGATCACCTTTAGGCAGTTTTCCGGGTAATAACAGGGAGGCGGCATGCCCAATATCCAGCAAGGCCTCAATGGAATGAACCCGTAAAACCCCATAACGACGAAAAACCGCATCAATCACGGCATCAGAACTGGCCAACGCACCAGTATGTGAAGCAGCAGCAGCCTGCCCCTGCTCTGTAGAGCCGATTTTCAGGACAACAACCGGTTTGTTGTTTTTTCTGGCCAGATCAAGCGCATAAATCAACCTGTCCGCATCACGGCAGGTTTCCATGCAGCATAAAACCAGGTGTGTTTGCGGATCATTGGCCAGTGCGGCAATACCATCAGCAACATCAATATCCGCCTCATTGCCAGTCGCTATAAAATGGCTCAGGCCCAAACCGCGACGCGCAATATTCTGCACGGCATAACTACCCACATTACCAGACTGGGACACAATACCCACATGACCGGCCGGCGGCATGCTCTGCTCCAGAATAATAGAAAAAGAAGCGATCACGCCTTGTTCAACACTGATGGTACCAAGACAGTTTGGCCCAAGCAGGCGAATACCATACTTGCGTGCGATGGCAACCAGTTCTGCCTGCAACAAGATACCTTCCTCACCGGCTTCTGCAAAACCGGATGACAACACCACCACAGCCCGGACACCACCTTCGGCACAATCTTTTAAAGCCTGAATAGTTGCGGGAGCCGGCACAGCCAGTACCGCCATTTCAGCCTGCCCTGGCAATTCGCTGATGGATGTATAGGCCGGTAACCCCTGGATCACTCCACCACGGGGATTAACCGGATAAACCTGCCCCTGATAACCGTATTTCAACAAGAACTGTATGGGCCTGCCACCAATTTTAGTAACATCATCGGAGGCTCCGATAATGGCAATTCCCTTGGCTGAAAAGAAAACATCCATACCTGCACCAGGCAGTTGCTTAACAAGAGTATCCATAATTTAACGCCCCTTAAATACCGGTGCCCGTTTTTCCAGAAAGGCCATACGGGCCTCACGGGCATCCTCGGTTTTAGCCAGCATCATGGTAAATTCCTGCTCGAAACGGTAAGCATCACGTTGTGGCATGACATCTACCATATTGGCAGCACGCTTGGCATAAATAGTAGCCAAAGGCGCTTTTGACGCAATCTCACGTGCCAGCGCCATAGTTGTGGGCAACAAATCTTCGGGTTTAAGCACGTCTTCAAGCACATTACGACGCAACAAATCATGGGCTGTCAAGCGTTGTCCGGTATAGAACATGCGGCGCATGGTAGAACGCCCCAGCAACGTACGCAACATTGAAGCCCCCCCTGCCAGGCCCACATTAATTTCAGGCATGCCAAATGTCGCATTTTCAGAGGCATACAAAATATCACATGCGGCAGCCAGACCCATGCCCGCTCCCAAAGCAGCACCATTAACAGCAGCAATCACCGGTTTTGCACATTCACGAATGGCATTACCGGTTTCACGCGTGATACGGTTATGCTCCAGAAAATCGCCAGGAATATCTTCATCCGGACGATCTTTCAGATCAGCGCCAGCACAAAACACCGAGCCACTTGCCGTTAAAACGGCACAGCGTATATCTTCTCTGGCCGATATTTCATCAAAGGCGGCTACCAACTGGCGGCGCATTGCACGACTCAGTGCATTAACCGGCTTGCGATCCATGGTAAGCAACGCAACGTAATCGGATACTTCAATATGAACAAATTTTTCAGTCATGGTGATTCTTGTCTTGTTTATTGTCTTGATAATCCCATCCTGTACCCCAAACAAGGGCCACCAAAAAAGTGGCCCGGATACGGTTGGCTGTAGTTTTAAAGTCAGGCTGGAAGTGCTTCCAGTCTATGCATGCCCGCATTGAAATTAATCATAGGGCTTGCCTGGCGACTGCTGGAGCGGCGGATCTTGCCCACAATCATGCGGTGGGTACCCAAGGCCTGGGTATTGACAATATCGCACTCAACGCTGGCCAGGGCATCATTAAGAACCGGTTGCTCATGCAGACCGCAACCCCAGCTTCCCTTGGAGAAACGGGCACGTCCCTGTTTTTCACACAGGAAAGCGGACATTACCTCACGATGCTCTTCGCCCAATACATTGGCAACAAAACGGCCATTAGCCAATAAAGCGGAAATAATAGATGAGCTCTCATTAACAAAAAAACCAACCAACGGTGGTTCAGCGGAAATTGAAGTCAGGCTGGACACAATCAAGCCGGCCACCTCTTCACCGCTGCCAGTGGTAACTGCACTGACACCCGCTGGCAAAGCACGCATGGCCGCTTTAAACTCATGCTGTGATACAACTTCATCACTTTCATTACGTACAATATGCGCACGCACATTACCCTTCTCATCAACCCAACCTGCCTTTGCCGCATACTCAATCATTGCTGAAAAACCGGCTTCCCATTCTGCCTCCCCGGCCTTGCAGGAAAGAAAGCGCAATATGGCTGGCGACAAACGAATATGGTCATTACCATCCCTGCTGCCAATTTTGGAAATAGCCTGTTCCAGCTTTTCAGGAGATTGAGCATCAATCAACACATCAAGCTGACGAAAATTTGAAGCCTCAAGAACAGTAATAGCACCTGCATTTGTAAGATGAATACGCATGATAGTCTCCTTGGGTCGCAACCCTTTACCTTAAACGACAGCCGCCGGGCTCACTTCTTTCTGAATGGCCGGGATAATTTTTTCACCCCAAAGCTCGATTTGTTTCAGCATTGTTTTTTGATCAAAGTCACCCAACTGTGTTTGCAAGGCAATATGTTTGGGTTTAAGGATGCTGATTTCTTCCAATAACTTGTCAATCACCTCATTAACCGAACCCACTGGCAGGTTTTTACGCAATTCATCAAGAGTGACATCTTTTTCAGAGGGCACCTCTTTAATCATGTAGCCGTCTTCAGACTGGGCGCGGCGATATTTCAGGCTTTCTGAAATACGACGCTGGAAACGAGCACAATCAAGATAAGCATCTATTTCAGCCTTATTATCAGAAGCATAACCACATCGCAGGAAACCAAACTTGACGTCACGATCCAGATCCCTACCATTGTCTTGCGCCACTTTTTCCAGACGACTGCGCAAATCACGGATTGCATCAGTGCCATTCAGCAATGCGGTTACAAAAAGGTTGTGATTCTCACGTACACCACGGCCTAGCGCAACCGGGTTACCCGACGTTACCCAAATAGGTGGCATTGGCTGCTGTTCACAGCGCACCGCAATTGAACTGGGGGGAATAGACAGGAATTCTCCCTGATACTCGAACGATTTCTGTTGCAGCCCCATAGGAATAATATCCAGGAACTCATTATAGATTTTGAAAGCGTCCTCCATTTTGACGCCAAAACGCTCAAATTCGAAAGCCTGATAGCCGGAGCCGATACCCAGGTCAAGACGGCCATTGGAAATCGTATCAACAAAACCAACTTCAGCCAGAAAACGGGCAGGGTGGTATAAAGGCAAAATACAAACACCCGTACCAAGACGGATTTTTTTTGTAACGCCAGCACAATGCGCGACCATCATTAAGGGAGAAGGAGACAGCGAATAATTATTAAAGTGATGCTCTGCATACCAGGCATTGCTGAATCCAGCCTGTTCTGCCATGATGGTCTGCTCAACCGAGTTGCTGATGACTTGCTTTGAGGACTGGTGATAACCACGTTGCTGTGCAAGAATAAATACCCCGAAATCCATGATAAATCCTTTTTTCTGTGTATGAGTTGACATGGATCAATATTAATTACATTCAAAAATATATGGAATAGACAAAAACAGCTTATCTGTCCTGCATTTTTTGCAGCAATCAAGGATAAATATTAAATTACAATCAAAAATCTGATTAATAAACAAAAAAAGAATATCTATCCTGCAAATTCTGGAGTAATAATGGACCGCCTTAAAGCCATGGAGTATTTTTTATCGGTTTCCCGCAGCCGAAGTTTTACCGAAACAGCCCGTCAATTTGCAGTTTCTGCCACATCCGTATCCCGCCTGATTACAGACCTAGAACAAGAGCTCAATGTAAAACTACTCTTACGCTCAACACGGCAAGTCATGTTGACGGAAGCAGGCCAAGAGTATGCTCACCAACTGGAAGGCATTCTGTGGAGTATTAACCATGCCCACAACAGCATTACCGCCATCAGCTCTTCCCCGCAGGGTTTGTTACGGGTTCATTCAAGAGTTATGTTCGGGATCGGGGTACTGACACCACTTATTGCGCGCTTCCGTACCCTGTATCCAGATATAAAAATCGAACTGCTTCTGTCAGAAACATATGCTGACCTGCGCCAACAGCAAATTGATATTGATTTTCGTATCAGCCCCCCTGTAGAAGCCGGCCTCAAACGACGCATTCTATTCAAAAGCGAACGCTACCTCGTAGCCTCACCGGACTATATCGCCACCATGCCCGAGCTAAGCACCCCGGCACAATTAAGCGACCACGCATGTCTTTGCTATCAGAAACCCGGGGAACGCTATATCTGCTGGTATTTGTCGGACAAAGGAACCGAGGAGGTCTCCCTGAATCCAAGGCACATCAGTAATAATGGTATTGCTTTGCTGGAATTGGCTCGATTGGGCGAAGGTATAGCGCTGCTGGATGACTATACCGTTGCCAACGACATTGCCCAAGGCAAGTTAGTCCGGCTATTACCCGAATTTCGTGTCACCAATTCCTCGTTTGAAGATGGCATTTATGCGACCATTCAGGATTCACCCATTATTCCCGCCAAGATTCGTACTTTTCTGGATTTTGTGGCCGAGGAAGTTTCCGGTCACGAACGCCGCTTTCTGGCTTACCGGCAATTAGGAAGTTAACTACACAGTCATACCTATACGTGTTTTTGCCAATGCGAAACCTTGCATACCGGTGCCACGAATTCGTAAAACTGCGCCATCCAATGCGCCCTCGGCCCGCAAACGACCACTATCGCTAATGCTCGTTACAAACAACTCATCCAGATTATCACCACCAAAACATAATGAGGCCGGATGCGTTACCGGCACATCAATTTTATGTGTCAACGTACCATCCGGTCCAAACCGTGCTATTGCTCCTTCACGTACCAGTGCCGCCCACAAGCCGCCCAAGCGGTCAAAACAACAACCATCAGGACCGGACCCATATTTTCCTGTATTGATAAAAAGACGTTGATCAAGCAATTTACCCGCAGGCGTGATTTCGTAAGAATAGATGGCCTGCTGACTGCTGTCACTCACATAGAGACGGCCATCCAAAGGATTTACACATGGACCATTAGTCACACCAAATCCCTTGTCCTGTCGTTCAAAAGAACCATCTGGAGCAAGTCGGTAAAGTCCGCCCAGCGGATCCTGCCCTTCCTCCCGCAAACTATGCATAGTTCCCACTACAAAACAGCCATCTGGCATCGCTTCACCGTCATTCAAGCGCAGGTTAGGGTGACTGTCATGAATTCGTGCAATGTACTCAAGCGCCCCGGAAACCGGATCAAGCAGCGCCATTTCCTCTTTCAAGGCGACCAGAAAACGGCCATCCGCATTCAAGGCAAATGATCCGGCAGGCGCCGGTATACGATAAGTTTGAATTATCTGACCTGTTGCGGGGTCAAGCCGGTAAATACGACCAACCCGGCAATCCAGAAAGCACAATTGCCGACTTTCCGCATCCCATATAGGGCATTCACCCAGCTTGGCCCGAACCGGACCCAATGATTCAATATTAATCGTCATATTTAAGGCTTAAAAAACTGGGCTTTAATTAATCAAAATATTATTTTCGTGAATGATTTTTCCCCAGTAATCCCGGTCTGCCTGAAGCTGGGCATCCAATACTTCTGGTCCTCCTGCTTTTTCGGTCTGCCCATTATCACGCAAAAGTTTACGAAACGCCTCACTTTGAATGGTTTTGATAGCAGCAGCTGAAACCGCTTCAATATCTTTGGCAGGCGTGCCTTTAGGCGCATGCAAAGCCGTCCAGTAAGAAGTTTTGAGCTGCGGATAACCCAGCTCTGTTACAGTGGGGATGTCTGGAAACGAAGGATCACGTTCGTCTGTCGTCAAGGCCAGAATGTTCAGATTGCCCGTTTTCTGATATTCAATCAGCGCAATGGGGGTAGCGTAAGACAAGTCTCCACGTCCTGCCATCAGGTCAATTAACGATGCGGTATTATTCTTGTAGGCCACAGCCGTTATTGGCATATCGAACGTTTTGGCAACAATCCGGTTATAAAGGTCAGTCACACTCCCTGGCCCCATTGTGCCTGCCAGCAGCGATTTATTCGCTTTTTTGCCATGATCAATCAACTCCTCCAGAGAATTCACCCCCAGTGATGTGGGCACTGTGATCGTTAGCGGACCGTCAAACAACATGGCAACAGAATCAAAGCTGTCAAAATTGTATGGCAAATCGGAGCGCAGCATGATATTTAAAGAAACAGGTCCCGTTCCGCTTAATAAATATGTCGAGCCATCAGCACGGGAACGGGCAACATAAGAAGATCCGATAATGCCATTAGCGCCCCCTTTGTTTTCAACAATAACATGTCGTCCCAGCTCTTTACTCATTCCTTCTGCCAGCAAGCGGGCAAAACTGTCATTGGTTCCACCACCAGCATATGGCACCACAAGCGTGATAGGTTTCCCGTTAACTTGTGCATAAACAGGCTGGGCGGCAAGTATCGCAACACTCATTACGGCAGTGATAAAATTGCATCGTTTAATATTGCACATCTGCGTTCCTCCAAAACATCATGATGTCACTAGACATGGCAATAAACTCCTAACATATAATCAATTCCGACAATTTATTGTCAAAAAATATGGCGATAAGTTATTTTCGCTTGTCTATCTCTTTTTTGAAGAAACAATCATATAATTGATTTAAATCAATTGTTACCCCATATTATTGCAGAACTGTTTTGCTTGCTTTTAGCCAATCGCTTACGACAACGCGTTTGGTATCAACTGCAATACAAGGCAACATGCCGCAAAACAATACCATCACGAAAACGATTCAATCCAGGAGCTGTCACTATTTCTTAACATAAGCCATGGATAATGCCCACATAACATTTTGATTTATATGGGTGTCCCATGGAAACTGCCTATTTGTACAGAAACTTTGATGACCGCGTTCATAAAGACAATCCTTTCTATATAAACCTGGCGCTACCTTGTCAGAAAGAAGAGAACCCGGAGTTTTATTCCCGTTCTGGCTGGCTTAGTGATAAAGGCCTGAAAAAAGGCTTGCCCCAAATCTTCAAGCATTACAATCCCAATAGCGCCCTGCAATATGACTTGCTGATTCTGCGGCATTGCACCAAAGGCGGTTATATTATCAGCCAGATCAAAGACGGGCGCAACAATAAAAAAATTGCCCGTTTCAATGATGATTATTTAATCAAGGCCAGGACTGCTTTCAAGGAACAGCTCACACAATCGGCCCAGGAAACCCTGTCACACCTTTAAACGGCAGACAGCCTTTCAATAGCCAGTAAATAAGGCGGATTATTCTTCTGGTTGGTAAACTGGTAACGCAATACCTGGAAATGCTGCTGGTCCAACCCGGTTACCAAAGCCTCGATGGCGTCCTGTTCTATTCTGCCCGGCTCATGCCCGGGATAAATAACCAGCAATAACAAACCATGCTGCCGCAACAAAGCCAGCCCCTGGGTAGTGGCGGCCAGCGTCGTGTCCCGCTGGGTAGTCAGCGCCTTATTGCCACCTGGCAAATAACCCAGATTAAAAATAACCGCCGACACAGCCTGTCGCACATGTTCATTCATATGCTGGTGCCCTTGGCAAATCAATTCAACCTGATCGTCAAGACCGGCTGCCTGCAGGCGACGCCGTGTTTTACGCAAAGCCTGTTCCTGTACATCAAACGCATAAACCTTGCCACCGGCACCCACACATTGGGCCAGCACCACCGTATCATGGCCGTTACCCATAGTGGCATCAACTGCAACATCGCCAGGCTGCACCGCCTGTCTTAAGAGCTGATGGGCAAATGAAAGGACAGGTACTAACTGGGTCATGGCAGAAGAAATAACAATAATGATTGAAAAGTGATTACTTTAGCACGCGCTGAAAATTTTTCACCTGAATCCTGTTTTCCAAAGAGGCATCAACGGCAATATCAAACACCACTTTGTCTTCACGGTGCCAGGCGGTAATAACTGGCCTGCAATTGCAACAAGGGGCTTCTGTTTTTAACCTGCAGGTAGGCCGCCAGGTTTGCACATAGGAAATGGGCTCATCATTGATATAACGAAGCCGCTCCAGCAAAATCCCTTCCGGGGCCCCATGAAACCCGACCGCTCATGACTGGCCACCCATGGCTTGCTGAATCCCAATACATAAGCGGTGTGGCTTATCGCGCACTTGAACAATATTAAAAAACCCCAAAAAGACTGAAAACGGGTCCAGTTTTTTGGGGTCAGTTCAAAAGCGCATCCGGAAAAAACCGGATATCTAAGCGCCTGCGCTACTGCACAGTGCTAGTTGCCAACTCCCGCAGACAAAAAGGAAAATGGCTGGGTTTGCTCAAAAGAGGACGAGACTTCACCTGCATGCACCTTGCTTGCCATGGGCCCCAAATCCAGCTTCAGAGCTTTGGATGGATCCAGGCCAAAATCGATTTTTTTCAAGTCTACCCAAAAAGCATTGGGACTGAAAGCCGACTCAAAGAAATAATTCAAATGTTTGTGATCAACCACGGTTCGCCAGCGTGTTGACGATATATTCGGCTCTGTTTCAGAAGCAATGCCATAAGGAACCGACACATTGCGGATGACCCCAAACATACTGGCCAGGGAGTCGGCAATAGGGGCTTTTTGCGGGATGGCATCTACATAAAACGAAGCACGCACGAAACGGTCCGCCGCCCGGTTAGTACCCGGTAACATTACGGTGCCGCCAATTTGTTTCCAATAAGCATTTAGCGCCAACTGATCACTAAATACGGGCGAGTTGGTCATGACTTGGTATTTCCGGTCATGGTGAATGACCTGCTTGCCACCAATATATTCAATAATAGCGCTGTCTCCGGAGGCATCCGACAATGAAAGATGCAAAGTTGCCAAACGGCCCTGTCCCGGAACCTGATCAGACACCAGGGTAAAGGGTTCTTTTTCCAGTGTCTTGACCGCTTCATCAACCGTGGCGAAACTATCCAGCATATATTGCGCCCACAGGGAAATATTCAACCCGGGTTTGCTGTCTGGCGTCAATGTTGGGTATTCTGATTCAACCAGCCATAACAGGTTAGCAGCCAGGCCTTTTTCATTAAGGCCGTCAGTGGTGGCAATATCATAACCCGTGGCAATCAGACTGCCATACCTGGACTCCCAGGCAAGAGAGTTTGGACCAGCCAGACCCGTACGTTTCACCCCACGGGGCAATGCCCACAGATTGGTGCCCACATCCATTTTCCAGTCCATTGAGCGGGCTGTAATAATCTGCTGCTCTTCGCCCAAATAAACCACTCGTGTACATGCCATAGCTATTGTGATCCCACTTAAAAGTAATGAAGAAACCAGCAAAAGCTGGCTTGCGTATAGACCTGCCTCAGAATTTCCAGGTCAGCCCAAGAAACGGCCCCGTTAATTTTGTATCAAGCCGCATGCCTTTATGCTTGTAATCCAGGTCAAGGTAACGATACCCGGTTGATACATAAATATTTTCATTGACTTGATAATTGACACTTAAGGCGAATTGTTTGGTTTTCTCGGAGCCGGTACCAAAACCGCCAATATCACCATACGCCAATACAGACCAACTTGGATCCAACTTGACATTGGCGCGCAATGCCACCACCGGATCAACAAAAGTTTGTGTACTGGACTTCTGCTCACCAATAATTGGGACACTAACAGCACCACGGGCCCGCCAGACCCGTGCCCCTGCCATCACGTCCAGTGTTAGCCATGAATCATCAAGTGCGCGGTATCCACCGGTTAGCGTCAGGGCGCCCAACCGTAACTTGCCCTTGGCTGAAATACCGGGATAAATCTGCCCTTTTCTGGAAAGGCTTGCATATAAAAGGTCTCCGGCCACAACGAAGCGTTCTTTTCTGGCAAAAGCATTAACAAAAAAAGCGGCATCCAGATCTTTCAAGGTTTCGGAAAAAGAGCGCTCATAGGAAATAGTGGGCGCTCCTGAAAAAGGCCTGATATCGCCGCCCATACCCGTTGCCCAGACATAGGGGGTAATTTGCCCTTGCCAACCGGCATTCTGCGCGAAAGCCACTGAGGAAACCAAGCAACATGCCAAGGCAGAAATACCCGCCTGAAGCGTTGGCCGTGAGCGCCTTAAATAGGACTGAACCATTCCTGCATCCTTTTAAATATAATCAAGTATCAAAGACCCAAAAACTCGAAAGGCTTGGATTCCTCGAATTTATCATTAACGACACCTGAGAAAGTATTCGCCTGATTGGGACCCAGATCCAGTTTTTTGACTTTGCCTGTTTTTTCAGAAAAATCAAGGTTGTTAAGCTCGACCCAGAAAACATTGGGTGTTAGCGCACTCTCAAAAAAGTAAAGCATACGCTTCTGGTCAGCCACGGTACGCCAGCGGGTTGATGAAATATTGGGCTGGTCAGGGGTACTGATACCAAAGGGCACAGAAACGTTGCGAATAACGCTGAACACGCTGGCAATCGTCTTGCGCGCGTCTTCTTCACGAGGAATGGCATTCACATAGAAAGCCGCACGCGTAAAGCGGTCAGCGGCACGGTTGGTACCCGGCAGCATGACGGTACCACCAATCTCGGTCCAATACGAATGCAATGCAAGCTGGCGCTCAAACGTTGGTGAGTTGGTCAGGACCTGATATTCACGACTGTGATGAATCACTGCCTTGCCATCAATATATTCCACAATGGCACTATCACCACTGGCGTCAGATATGGCCAAATGTAGCGTGGCTAACCTGTTTTGTCCCGGTACATCGCGTGAGACGATTGTGTAAGGTTGCTTGCGCAGTTCATCAACCGCCTCTTGAACCGTTGCGAAGTTATCCAGAATGTATTGTCCCCAGGCTGCAATGCTCAGACCCGGTGCAGTGCTTTCGCCAAACTCTGGGTAACTGGACTCAACCAGCCACAGCAAATTGGCAACCAGTCCAGCTTCATTCATGCCGTCTGTGGTTGAAATATCATAACCTGATGAAATCACACTGCCATATTTTGAGGTCCAGCGAAGGGAGTTCTCACCGGCCTGGCCATTTCTTTCCATGCCCCGGGGGAAAACCCACAAATTGGTTTCCACATCAACACTCCAGTCCATTGAGCGGGCGGTAAGGACCTGATCATCAACACCATGATAGACTAGCCGGGTGCAAGCCAATGCGGTGGTACCCACAAGCATGGTTGCTACAAGCGCTGTTGCAGCGGTTTTTCGTAAAGCATTGGTGAATAAAGACATGCTAACTATCCTTTAAATATAGAGGGCGTAACTATTTTATGAAACCAGGGCGTTTTCAGAATAAAACATATTCTGGCCTCGTCGTTTGCATCGCTGAACAAGGCTGAGATGAAGAACAGATGTTTATCCTGCGCAAGATGCATACTCATGACCGGTTTCAGTTTTCTTGATAAGGTAAATCTGTTGCTATGAACCGTTTGCCACGCGCTTAAGTTGTAGCAATTTTTTACTGTAATTCTTTATATATGTCAATGTGACTTGATGGCCGATCTGACTTTTTGGATTTAAAAATACAGGGATATTTTGTCAATCACCCCGCCCTGAAGGGCGAGGTTTCCCGCGCAAATTGATGACTAAATTTTATTCAACAACTTGACTTCTTCCCCTCCCTAAAGAGGCTGTCGCAAAAGACTGGGGTTTTACGCGCAAATCCGATAAAAAAAGCCCCGGCTTTCATAGGAAAGTAAGGGCCTTCTCTTCAGTACTGCCATCAAGCAGTATAGGTATTTTTTGGTGCCTCCGACAGGAATCGAACCTGTATCAAGAGCTTCGGAAACTCTTATTCTATCCATTGAACTACGGAGACTGACACAACCTGTAATTGTACCTTATTAATATTAATCGCTGCTACTATTTAATAAGCTTTCTGTTTAAAAGATAAGCCAAATCGTGAAACATGCCGTTGCTTTGTCATATAAGACACGTTAAAACAGTATTTTAAGAGAGAATGCGGTTGGAATTCATACAAAATTCAGGTAGTGTCGCTATAATTCATCACTATAATCTAATCACCCGTGTATCTTTAGTAAGTATAATACATACTCACAATACTAAATTACCGGATTTAACAACCCACTCATTTTTGCGCCAACAAAAAACCGTAGGATTTTATCCATGAGCGAACAAACCGTACACAACGAAGAACACCAAAGCCCCATCAAATCACCCAAGCAGCTGATTGCTGTCGTGGGATTGTCATTTCTGGTGCCTGTCATCGCCATCATTTTACTGGTAAAACTGGTAGACACAACACCAAGAACAGGCCATGGTTCAGATGCCATGTCTCATGAGGCCATTGCCGCCCGCATCGCTCCGGTCGCTTTGTATAACGTTACCATTGTAGAAGAAGCCGAAGACACCGGTCCCAAACAATTACTGACCGGTGAAGCCCTGTACAACAAGCTTTGCATGGCCTGTCATGACGCCGGTATAGCCGGCGCGCCCAAAATTGGAGACACTGCGGCGTGGGCGCCACGCATAGCGAATGGTGAAGATACCCTCTTCAAACACTCACTGGAAGGCTTTAACGGCATGCCTGCCAAAGGTGGCGATACCAGCCTTGATGATATTGAAGTAAAACGTGCTGTTGTATATATGGTGAACAAAGCTGGCGGTTCTTTAACCGAACCCGAAGCACCTGCAGCGCAATAATATAACGCGCTACGCAACAACTCAAAAGCCTTCGGACATATATACCGAAGGCTTTTTTATCGGATTTGCGCGTAAAACCCCGTCGTTCAGGGCGGGGAGGATGTCAATCATTTACGCTTCGGCAGTGCCCGTTTTTTTCTGTAGCATTTCTTTTAATTTCACCAGCCTTTCCTTGGGGCTCATGCCCTGGTATGGATCCTGCAATTGCTGCTTGCCACTGTCCAGCCCCATTTCACCAATAAAACGGGAAGGTTCACGAATCAGGTCTTCACGCGCCCGACGGCGTTTTTTACACCAGGTCAGGGTCAGGTGAAACTGTGCCCGTGTAATCCCAACATACATAAGCCTGCGCTCTTCCTGGATACGCACATCCAGCGCCTCGGCATCTTTATTGGCATCGCCATATTCATCATCCTTGCCCAAATGGGGCAATAAACCTTCTTCTACGCCCACCATGTGCACATAAGGGTACTCAAGCCCCTTGGAAGCATGGATAGTGGTCAACTTGACGGCATCCGGCTCCTCATCCTCTTCACTGCGTTCAAGCATGGTAATCAGGGCGATATGCTGCACCAGCTGCATCAGGTTAAGGCCATCTTCCTGTGCTTTGCGCTTAAGCCAATCCACCAGCTCCAGTACATTCAACCAGCGATTTTCCGCTGTCCGCTCTTCCTGGGTTTCATACAGGTAATGCTCGTAATTCATGTATTTAAGGATATCATCCAGCAACACATCGGCCGGTGCCGGCTGTACGGTCTGGGCCGGATCACCCTTGCCCTTGCTGGCGCGCCACCGAATAGTCTGGATGAATTTGGCAAATACCCGCATGGGTTCAAGCTGCCGATTGGCAATTTTATCTTCCAGTCCTTCTTCAAAAACCGCATCAAAAAGCGAGCATTTTTTTTCAACCGCATGTTCACCCAATGCCGTCAGGGTGGCCTGCCCAACCCCTCGCCTTGGCGTAGTAACCGCCCGAATAAAGGCCGGATCATCTTCCTCATTGGCGATCAGCCTTAAATAAGACAAGACATCCCGCACTTCGGCTTTATCAAAAAAACTTTGCCCGCCCGAAATGGTATAAGGAATACGCAATTGCCTGAACGTCTGTTCAATAATACGGGCCTGATGATTACCCCGGTAAAGAACTGCGTAATCTTTCCACTGCGCATTACGCTCAAAACGGGAGGCCGATATACGCATGCCCACCGACTCGGCTTCAGCCTCTTCATTGTCCATGGAAATAACCTGAATAGGTTCACCCCTGCCCAGGTTTGACCAGAGTTTTTTGCCAAACAGGTTGGGATTTTTTGAAATAACCTGGTTAGCCGCATTAAGCACGGTTTCCACCGAACGGTAGTTCTGTTCCAGCTTGATCAATTTCAGGCTTTTATAATCTTTCGTCAGCTTGGCCAGATTCTCAATAGTGGCACCACGCCAGGCATAAATGGCCTGGTCGTCATCGCCCACAGCAGTAAACATATTCCTGAAGCCGGTTAATTGCTTTACCCACTCATACTGGCAAACATTGGTATCCTGGTATTCATCAACCAGCAGGTATTTCACCCGTTTTTGCCAACGTTCTCGCACTTCGGCATTTTGCATCATCAACTGGGCCGGCAGGCGAACCAGATCATCAAAATCAACCGACTGGTATGCCTTAAGGGTGGCATCATAACTGCGATACACCAGGGCGGCATCCACCTCGTCAGGAGTTTGTGCGATTCTTTCGGCCATATCCGGGCTGACCAGGTCATTTTTCCAGAGCGATATTTTTTGCTGCACCATACGAATCCGCCCCTTGTCAGTGGTTGCCAGCATTTCCTGCACAATCCCGTAGGTATCATTGGCGTCCAGAATGGAAAACTGCGGTTTCAGACCGGCGTGTGCCGCTTCTTCCCGCAAGAACCTGACGCCCAGCGAATGAAAAGTACTGATAATCAACCCTTTCATCAGTTTTCGGTCAATGAGCGTTTTAATCCGCTCTGCCATTTCCCTGGCCGCCTTGTTGGTAAACGTAAGCGCCACAACCCCTTTGGCCTCATAGCCGCAGGTGTTGACCAGGTAGGCAATTTTCCGGGTAATCACACTTGTCTTGCCACTTCCTGCTCCGGCCAATACCAGGCAAGGTCCGTCCAGGTACAGGACTGCTTCACGCTGGGCATCATTCAGGCCATCAAGATTAGTTGTGCTCATATTTCAAGGGGATCCACTTCGGTAAAGTAACGAATACGGTGACGTCTGCCAATGTCCTGCACCAGCGGTAACCAATACCCAAGAAATGCCTGCAAAACAGGTCGCGAGGCCGATTCGATCAATAGCTGAGCCCGTTCTACATGCGCCACCCGAACAATCCTTAAGGGAACGGGATCATACATATTAATGGCGGCCTGAAAACCGGCCAGTTGCGGCTCGGTGATTAACTGTTGTTTGGCTTCCTGCAAAAACTGCATGGCCTCATTCACGGTTTTGGCCTGGGCAGTTATTAGAACATGGTGGGAAAAAGGAGGCAGGCTGGTAATTTTACGCTCTTCAAGACTGGCATTGGCAAAGGTATCATAATTATGCCGTATTAGCGCCTGGTAAACCGCCTGTTCGGGATACGCGGTTTGAATCAGCACTTCGCCACCCGCCACATGCCTGCCCGCCCTGCCTGAAACCTGAGCAAGCTGGGCAAAAAGTTTTTCTGGGGCCCTGAAATCGGAAGAAAACAGCATGGCATCGGCATTCAGCACACACACCAGGCCAAGCTTGCGAAAATCATGGCCTTTGGCCACCATCTGCGTGCCAACCAATATATCAATTTCGCCCGAATGCACCCGGTCAAACAATTGACGGGCACTGCCCTTCAGGCGAGTGCTATCCGCATCAATCCGCTCTACACAGGCGTCGGGAAAAACCTCCCGCAGGAATTCTTCAACCCGCTGGGTTCCCCGGCCCAACATTTCCAGATCCTGGTTACCGCAATCGGGACATTTGACTGGCACCCTGCCGTAATAACCGCAATGATGGCATTGCAGAACATTACCATGCCCGGGCATGCGATGCATGACCGTATAAACCGAACAGCGCGGACACTGACTCATCCAGCTACATGAAGCACAATGAATGACAGGCGCATAACCCCGCCGGTTAAGGAACACGAGGGATTGCTCACCCCGCTCATACCGTTCGCGGATAGACTGCAAGACCACCGGTGCAAACCCCTGTTCAAGCTTGAGTTGCTTGGTATCAACCAGTTTGATGGCAGGCATATAGGTGGTTTTGGCGCGTTTTGTCAGGCTTAGCTTGAGATACCGGCCAACATTGGCATGATGCCAGCTTTCCAGTGACGGTGTGGCCGAGCCCAGCACCACGGGAATGTTCAGCTGATGTGCGCGCCAGATGGCCAAATCCCGTGCCGAATAACGCAAACCCTCTTGTTGCTTATAAGAGGCGTCATGCTCTTCATCAACAATAATCAGGCCAGACTCCTGTAAAGGAGCAAAAATAGCCATCCGGGTTCCCAACACAACCCTGGCCTGGCCGCGCTGTATGGCAACCCAGGCTTTCAGGCGTTCGCCATCTGCCAGACCACTGTGCAAGACCGCAATACCATCCAGGCCAACCACCTGCTGGAAACGGGCCAGCAACGCCTGCTCAAATTGCGGTGCAAGATTAATTTCAGGCACCAGAAAAAGCACCTGCTTGCCTTTGGTCAGGGCATCCAGCGCCAGATGCAGATAGACTTCGGTTTTACCGCTACCAGTCACGCCATGCAATAAAACGGCTTTGAAACCGTTAATGGCCTGTATGGTATCCACGGCATCCTGCTGCTCAGGATTAAGCACATACATTTTATCTTGAGGTGGCTCGGGGAGCTTGCCTGTTTTTTTTCTGCGGTCAAGCCGGGCAACCGGCCCTCCCTTGGACAGTTTGCCAGTATAAGAGCCCGGTTTTCTAAGTGTCGAAGGCATGGCTGGCAACAGGACCTCTCCAACCGGACGATGATAATACGAAGCGGCAAACTGGCCAAAATCCAGCCAATCCTGCGGCAAGGCAGGCAAATCATCAAAAACCATCAGGATATCTTTAACCTGATCTTCGGGGTAAGAAGGGCTTTCCATGGTTTCCAGCACAATGCCAACCAGTTCACGCCGGCCAAAAGGAACCAGCACCCGTTGCCCCTTGGATGCCTTAAGGGAGTCAGGCACCCGATAATCGAATGGGCCTGCCAAAGGAACATCCAATGCCACACGAATCCATTGATTATGCTTCAAACCTGCTTCCTGAAAATTGCCTGACGAGCGACCGGGGGGGCCTAAAGCCACCATCCATAAGGATTGATTATCTGTACTGAATGGCAGGGCCACAAGCTGTGGATAACTTTGGGGAAAAGTATATTGATAACTCTTTAAAAAGATGACAATAAATGAATATTTCTAAAAAATGACACTAAAAAATACCATTTATCATTTAATATCAATAACTTAAGATAATTTCATGAGATTTTTTTTAATAAAGGGCAAATATTACCCTTTATTAAAACTGTGCACAACTTCAATTAGCCGTGCATTTTTCGGCTATAAGAATGCACTTCATCCACCAGGGCAGTCACCCTTTCCGGATTGGTAAACTGGGAAATGCCATGCCCCAGATTGAAGACATGTCCACCTTTTCCAACCGGACCAAAATCATCAATAACCCGGCGCACTTCCTGGCGCACCGACGCTTCGCTGCCAAACAGGCTCATGGGGTCAAGGTTGCCCTGCAAAGCCACGGCATCGTTAACACGGGCCCGGGCCTTGCCCAGGTTAACCGTCCAGTCAAGCCCAATGGCATCGCAACCCGAAGTTAAAATATCTTCCAGCCACAGGCCGCCGCCCTTGGTAAAGACAATCACCGGGATTTTCTGGCCATTGTATTCATGCAGCAAACCATCACAAACCTGCTTCATGTAAGCCAGCGAAAACTGCTGGTACAGGCCATCGGCCAGGGCACCACCCCAGCTGTCAAAAATCATCACGGCCTGGGCACCCGCCTTGATTTGTTCGTTCAGGTACTGAGTCGTGGTTTGGGCGGTAATATCCAGAATTTTGTGCAAAAGTGCCGGCTGCGTATACAGCATGGTTTTAATGGTACGGTAGTCGGCAGAGCTTTGGCCCTCTACCATATAGCAGCCAACCGTCCAGGGACTGCCTGCAAACCCGATTAGCGGCACACGGCCATTAAGGGTGCTTCTGATTTGGGCAACGGCATCAAACACATAACGCAACTCGTTCATATCAGGAACGGCCAGTTTGTTGATATCGTCTTCGGTACGTAAAGGACGGGCAAAACGCGGGCCCTCGCCATTCACAAAATCAAGCCCCAGCCCCATTGCATCGGGGATCATTAAGATATCTGAAAACAAAATGGCCGCATCCAGCGGGAAACGGTCCAGGGGCTGAATAGTAACCTCTGTTGCGAAATCCGGGTTTTTGGCAAGCCCTAAAAAAGAGCCTGCGGTACTTCTGGTTTGTTTATACTCGGCCAGATAACGGCCAGCCTGCCTCATGAGCCAGACCGGTGTATATGAAACCGGCTGGCGTTGCAAGGCGCGAAGGAAAGTATCGTTTTGTAATGTAGCGTCAACCACAGCAATCCCTTTTAATAATGAATCAAGAATTTTAACTGATTCAGGCACTTGCAGGGTGACAGTAACGAACTAAAGCATATCTTTGAATGCATCTGCCTTAATACCATGCTTTTGCATTAATGCCCAAAATGCCCGTCGGTGCTTGTCGGAGGCCCTGGCCGCCATGGCAATATTACCCCCGCACCTGAACAGAGCATTTGTAATATAAAACTGTTCAAAATGGGCAACGACAGCGGATTTGGCTTCTTTATAGGATTTGCCCCGATTGGCTAATTCCTTGCAACACGTTCCAGCATCAAAAACAGGTTTTAGGGATTTGGAAGCAGATTTTACGGAATCGATAATTCTATGGGTATTCACGCAGGCTTCGTCTTGCAATAACGGTGGCATTAAGCCGTCAAGCAATTGCTTTTCATGTGCATGCCGCATAATCATCAGCAGACGGACTCTTAATTCTTCGATATTATCTGGTTCAAAAGCGAAATCAGCCACACCAAGACAAACCAGGTCATACATGGCGACAGGATGTATTTCCCTGGTGAGCGCCACCACCGGCGGCAATAATGATATATGAGTCTGCTGTAGCAGCATTCTGGACCATACCAGCGAATCACGGGAAACCGGAAGCAGAATGAAATCAAACCGTTGCAACCTTTGTGACAGGTTTGACAAAACAGAAGGAGCCGGATAGGTTTCTTGAAATGGCTCCTGGACAGAAAACACATCCGAAGCACACTCGTCCTCAGTCAGGCTAACGGGATACAGATTCAGTTTCCGGGTGTTTACATTGACCATATCGATAAAGGCCCGTATTTTTTTTTCAAAAGCAGGCACGATCAGAACACCACAATCCAGACATTCACGCATTGTTAACTCCTTTATTAAAGCTCATGACTGTCCTGATAATAACAATCAACCATAATTTGTAACAATTGTTGTTTTCCACAACAATGAATGCTCATTATTTGCGGTATTTTTAAAAAATTCCTTATTTTTCAATTGATTATTTAAGAAAAGCTCAATTTCCCTTGCAATCATATAGGGGAAAACCCTATAATGGAAATCACTTACTTAATACCCTCAATTCAAAAGAGATAACGCATGAAAACCGCAATGAATTCCAACATCACCCTTAGCGACAACCTTGAGCGCGAACTTATTTCACAGGCCATCAGCGAAGAGCGTCCTGTTAATCTGATAAAAATGTTTAAAGCCATTGTATCTTCAGTTGCCAGTGCTTTTAGCGTATTTGTCGGCATATTCAAAGACACAGAAAAAGCCATTGACCAGGCTGACCGTAAAAATCACAGCACAGGTGGTTTCAGCTGGTAAATCAGTCCAGTACAAAAAAAAGCATTCTCTGCTTATATATAAATTCCCATGTCTTATCCCTACAAAAGGGAAAGTACCCTGGATTGAGAAGCAACAAAAAAAGCTAATAGATTTAAATCTATTAGCTTTTTTTATGCCTTGGGCAAAGATAGCCGGCTTGTTATTTGCCTGCCCGAAAAAACACCAGGAATACCAGGCAAAACAAGCCATTAACTACAGCATTAATCTACGCTAATGCCGCCCTTGCGGATAACATCACCCCAGGTTTTGGTTTCGGCAGAAATGAACTCGCCAAACTGCGCGGGTGTGTTTTTCTCAACAACCGCACCCAAACCATCCAGCTGTTCAACCACTTCGGGTTTAGACAGGACTTTTTCAATGGTAAGGTTTAGTTTATCTACGATTTCTTGTGGTGTACCGGCAGGCGCAACAATGCCGAACCAGGAGTCAACCGTGAAATTGGGGTAGCCCAATTCCTGAAGGGTAGGAACATCAGGGAAAGCCGGAGAACGGCTAGCGGAAGTAATGGCAAATGGCTTTAATGAGCCCGCATTGATGTGAGGAGCCGAAGAAGGCATGTTGTCGAACATGACATGAACCTGGCCGCCCAAAAGGGCTGTCATGGCTGGACCACTGCCTTTATAAGGAATATGCAGCATCTCGACATCAGCCTGCTGCTTGAAAAGCTCACCAGACAAGTGCATGGACGTACCAGAACCTGAAGAACCATAAACCACCTCTTCAGGTTTGGATGTTGCGTACTCGACCAACTCTTTCACCGAATTATAGGGCATTTTTTTGTTGGCAACCAGAACGTTAGGTACCTTGGCAACCAGTGCAACAGGCGCAAAATCCTTTTCAACATCAAACTTGATGTTGTTATACAGTGTTTGATTAATGGTAGTGGTAATAGCCATCATTAGCAATGTATAACCATCGGGCTTGGCACGGGCAACTTGATCTGTGGCAATATTACTGCCAGCACCGGCTTTGTTTTCAACGACAAAGGTTTCACCCAACTCTTCAGTCAGGCCTTTGGCAACAATACGCGCCAGAACGTCGGTGGTGCCACCAGGACTAAAACCAACAACAATCTTTGCCGCGTGATCGGGGTAGTTGCTTTGCGCCTTGGCAGGAGAAGTCATGACCATAAAGCCAAGACCCAGGCTCATGGCCAGCGCAGCGATGCGAAACGGGGAACGCCCTTTCATATGAAATTTCCTTTAATATAATGTTCTGACAGCCAAAATGTTTTCTTAAGAAGCAAGCTAACACTTTATTATGGCTGTACTTATTACAAACAATACTATTATAGATGACTCATGGACAACAATATCAAAACTCGTAGTGGCGGACAAATTCTTGTTGATCAACTATTAACACAAGGCGTAGATCACGTTTTTTGTGTGCCTGGCGAAAGCTATCTTGCCGTGCTTGATGCCCTGCACGATGTCGATATCCAGGTTACCGTATGCCGACAAGAAGGCGGTGCTGCCATGATGGCCGATGCTTATGGAAAACTAACCGGCCGCCCGGGTATTTGCATGGTTACCCGCGGACCGGGTGCAAGCAACGCCTTTGCGGGCATTCATATTGCCATGCAAGACTCCACCCCTTTAATTGTTTTTGTTGGCCAAATTGAAACCGGCATGCGTGAACGCGATGCATTCCAAGAGGTAGATTACCGCGCTGTTTTTGGCACCCAAACCAAATGGACCACCGAAATTGATGATGCCAGCCGCATTCCCGAGTTGATTTCCCGCGCCTTTCATGTCGCGACATCCGGCCGCCCCGGGCCGGTCGTTATTGCCCTGCCCGAAGACATGCTGGTTCAGCTTTGCACCGTTGCTGATGCACCCCGCGTACAGGCCGTTGAGTCTGCCCCCACCCCGCTCCAAATAGATTCGCTTGAAAAGCTGTTGAATGAAGCTAAAAATCCGCTGGCCATTTTAGGCGGCAGCCGCTGGACCGAAGAAAGCGTGAATGCCTTTGCCCGTTTTGCGGAAAAAGCCCAGCTCCCGGTAGCCGTACAATTCCGCCGTCAAATGCTCTTTCCTGCCAACCACCCCTGCTTTGCCGGTGATATTGGCCTGGGCATTAACCCCAAGCTGCTAAAACGTTTTGAGCAAGCAGATACCGTCCTGCTGGTGGGGGGCCGCATGTCTGAAGTTCCTTCACAAAGTTATACGGCACTTTCCATCCCGGTACCAAAACAAAAACTGGTTCACGTTCACCCCGACAGCCAAGAGCTGAACCGGGTATACCAGGCACAACTGGCCATTAACGCCAGCCCTGCCGAATTCACACGTTCTCTTGAAAAACTGGACGTCAAACCGGCTGCCAACCGTGAGGCACTCGTCAGCCAGGCCCATAGCGAATACCAGGCATGGAGCGACCCGTCTACGGTCAATGTTCCTGGCAAGCTGCAAATGCCGCATATCATGCAATACCTGGAAGCCAATCTCGCACCTGAAACCATTATGACCAACGGTGCCGGCAACTATGCCACCTGGCTACACCGTTTCCATCGTTTCACCCAATTCGGCACCCAGCTGGCACCCACCTCGGGCTCCATGGGCTACGGCGTTCCAGCGGCCGTGGCTGCAAAACGCCTGTTACCAGACACTCCCGTTGTTTGCTTTGCCGGTGATGGCTGCTTCATGATGCACGGCCAGGAATTTGCGACTGCCGTACAGTATGGCTTGAATATTATTGTGCTCATTTTTGACAATGCCATGTATGGCACCATCCGCATGCACCAGGAAAAGCATTACCCTGGCCGTATCAGTGCCACCCATCTGCAAAATCCCGACTTTTCCGCCTATGCCACAGCCTTTGGCGGGCACGGAGAACGGGTGGAAAGCAATGAGGAGTTTGGCCCTGCATTTGAACGGGCCATTGCCAGTGGCAAACCGGCCATTTTGCATTGCCTTATTGATCCGCAAGCGATTACACCATCTGCCACTATTGACCAGATCCGTGCCGCTGCGTTGAAATAGAGCACAATACATAATAGGCCACAAAGCCTGCTGGCAAATTTCCAGACAGGCTTTGCATTCTATACATTCAGTCTCCGCCCCGGCATTTTGGGCCAGCAATAAAAATAGCGCCCGAAGGCGCTATTTTTATACTTCTTTTTGTCGCTTAGTGGCGATTTTTCATTTGAGTCAGGCGACGTGCGGCACTAACCTGAGCAGCCAGCATGGCCAACTCGGCTTCAACCACAGCAATCTCTGTCTTGTCACGTGCATTACGCAACGCTTCTTCAGCCTGTTCGCGCGCCTTGACCGCTTTCGCTTCGTCAAGGTCTGCGGCACGAATGGCCGTATCAGACAATACTGTTACGCCATACGGCTGAACTTCAATGATGCCGCCAGCCACAAATACCAGCTCTTCAGAGCCGTCTTCACGAACAATTTTCACGGTTCCGGGACGGATACGAGAGATCAGTGGCGTGTGCCCGGGAAGAATACCCAGTTCACCTGCTTCACCAGGCAAAGCAACGAATTTGGCCTTGCCGGCAAAAATCGATTCTTCTGCACTTACCACATCAACATGTATAGTAGCCATAGCTATTCCTTAATTATATGGTTTTGGCTTTTTCGAACGCTTCGTCGATTGAACCAACCATATAGAATGCCTGTTCGGGCAACGCATCACACTCACCTTCCACAATCATTCTGAAACCACGGATGGTTTCTGACAATGGAACATATTTACCAGGAGAACCGGTAAATACTTCAGCAACGTGGAAAGGCTGGGACAGGAAACGCTGAATTTTACGGGCACGTGCAACGGCCTGTTTATCTTCAGGAGACAACTCGTCCATACCCAGAATGGCGATAATATCACGCAATTCTTTATAGCGTTGCAGGGTTTGCTGCACCGCACGGGCCACTTCATAGTGCTCGGTACCAACAACCTGTGGGTCCAGCTGACGGCTGGTGGAATCCAGAGGGTCAACCGCAGGATAAATACCCAGTGAAGCAATGTCACGGGACAATACAACGGTAGAGTCCAAGTGCTGGAAGGTAGTTGCCGGAGAAGGGTCGGTCAAGTCATCGGCAGGAACGTAAACGGCCTGGATCGATGTAATGGAACCGGTTTTGGTAGAGGTAATACGCTCTTGCAGAACACCCATCTCTTCGGCCAGTGTAGGCTGGTAACCCACCGCTGAAGGCATACGACCCAGCAGCGCAGATACTTCGGTACCGGCCAGGGTGTAACGGTAGATGTTATCTACGAAGAACAGAATATCACGACCTTCGTCACGGAATTTCTCGGCCATTGTCAGACCGGTAAGTGCCACACGCAGACGGTTTCCTGGTGGTTCGTTCATCTGACCGAAAACCATGGCAACCTTGTCAAGAACGTTAGACTCATCCATTTCGTGGTAGAAGTCATTACCTTCACGGGTACGCTCACCTACACCAGCGAAAACAGACAAACCAGCGTGCTGTTTAGCGATGTTGTTGATCAGTTCCATCATGTTAACGGTTTTACCAACACCGGCACCACCGAACAGACCGACTTTACCGCCTTTGGCAAACGGACAAACCAGGTCAATAACCTTAATACCTGTTTCCAGCAGTTCTACTGATGGAGACAATTCGTCAAATTTTGGAGCTGCGCGGTGAATGCCACGTTTTTCTTCATGCTCAATTGGACCAGCGTCATCGATTGGACGTCCCAGAACGTCCATGATGCGACCCAATGTACCCTGACCAACAGGTACTGAAATATTTGCGTTTGTTCTAACCACTTGCATGCCGCGGCGAAGGCCATCGCTTGAACCCATGGCAATGGTACGGACAACGCCGTCGCCTAATTGCTGCTGAACTTCAAGGGTTAGCCCTTTCTCAGCGAAACCGCCTGCATCATCTGCTAGAACAAGCGCTTCGTAAATTTTTGGCATGTTGTCGCGTGGGAACTGTATATCCACGACGGCGCCGATGCACTGAACGATGGTACCGTTACTCATGTCGATTCCTTACTTAATAACGATTGAAAGAAACTGACAGCCTGCAAGCCTTAAGGCTTAAACGGCTGCAGCTCCCCCCACGATTTCTGAAATTTCTTTAGTAATTGCCGCCTGACGGGTTTTGTTATAAACCAGTTCCAGATCACCAATTACTGTTTTCGCATTATCTGATGCAGCTTTCATTGCCACCATTCGGGCAGACTGCTCAGACGCCATATTTTCTGCTACTGCCTGGTAGACTACGCTTTCTACATAGCGATGCAATAAGTCATCAATGACTGATTTTGCATCGGGTTCGAAAATGTAATCCCACTTATATGAAGCCTTGGGAAGCTGAGACTCTTCATCCAGAACAGTCTGGAAAGGATCAGCAAGACCATCGGGCAGAGGCAGCAAACGAATAAACGAAGGTTCCTGCTTCATGGTGTTGACGAACATATTCGTTGCAACATATAAAGCATCAATCGTGCCATCCATATAAGCATCAAACTGCACTTTCAGTGCACCGATCAGACGCTCCAGACTTGGGGTATCACCCAACTGCACTTCCTGAGAAACCAGGTTTGCACCAATTCGCGTTAAAAAGCCCAGGCCTTTATTGCCCAGGGCAGTTGCCTGAACCTTAATGCCCTGGGCATCAAATTCTTTAAAGCGTGACAAGACAAGACGCTGTATGTTGGTATTCAAGCCCCCACACAGACCTTTATCTGTACTTATCACCACAACGCCGACAGCCTTGAGGTCTTTACGCTCTTCCAGATAAGGATGAGAGTACTCAGGATGCGTCTGCATCATGTGCGTAGCAATTTCACGTACTTTAGTGGCATAGGGACGGCCAGTGCGCATTCTTTCCTGCGCTTTGCGCATTTTGGAAGCAGCAACCATTTCCATTGCTTTGGTGATCTTGCGAGTGTTTTGCACACTCTTGATCTGAGTACGGATTTCCTTAATTCCAGCCATAAGCCTTCCTGTTAGACGGTTTTGCAAAACAAGGGTGCAGGATGTTGATCTTGCACCCTACCAGGTCTTAGTAAGTACCGTTCTTCTTGAATGCGAGAACTGCTTCTTTCAAGGCAGCTTCGTCATCTTTAGAAAGCTCTTTGGTTTCTTCAATGCGATCAACCAAAGCACTTTGCTTGGCTTTCAATTCGTCTTTGAGACCTTTCTCGAAAGACAGAATTTTTTCAACATCGATATCATCCAGGTGACCATTGTTTACGGCAAACAGTGATACAGCCAGCTCCCATACTTTCAAAGGCTGGTACTGGGGCTGTTTCAGCAGTTCAACAACACGTTTACCACGCTCAAGCTGACGGCGGGTGGCTTCGTCAAGGTCAGAGGCAAACTGGGCAAACGCAGCCAATTCACGATACTGGGCCAAGTCGGTACGAATACCGCCAGACAGTTTCTTGATGACTTTGGTTTGGGCAGCACCACCCACACGAGACACGGAAATACCCGCGTTAATCGCAGGACGGACACCCGCGTTGAACAAGTCTGTTTCCAGGAAGATCTGACCGTCGGTAATGGAAATTACGTTGGTTGGAACGAAAGCGGAAACGTCACCGGCCTGCGTTTCAATAATGGGCAGGGCGGTAAGGGAACCTGTTTTGCCTTTTACGGCACCATTCGTGAATTTTTCAACGTACTGATCGTTAACACGGGCAGCACGCTCAAGCAAGCGGGAGTGCAGGTAGAAAACGTCACCGGGATAGGCTTCACGGCCTGGTGGGCGACGCAACAGCAATGATACCTGACGGTATGCCCATGCCTGCTTGGTAAGGTCATCATAAACGATCAGGGCATCTTCACCACGATCGCGGAAGTATTCGCCCATGGTACAACCGGCATAAGGAGCCAGGTACTGCATGGCGGCAGAATCGGAAGCGGTTGCAGCGACAACGATGGTGTATTCCATGGCGCCGTGTTCTTCAAGCTTGCGAACCACGTTATTGATGGTGGATGCTTTTTGACCGATAGCAACATAAACGCAAGTAACGTTTTGGCCTTTCTGGTTAATGATGGCATCAATGGCAACCGCAGTTTTACCTGTTTGACGGTCACCAATGATCAGCTCGCGCTGACCACGGCCAACCGGTACCATTGAGTCAATCGCTTTAACACCGGTTTGCAGTGGCTGTGAAACTGACTGGCGGGCAATAACGCCGGGTGCCACTTTTTCGATAATATCGGTTTCTTTGGCATTGATTGGACCTTTGCCATCGATAGGTTGACCTAATGTATTGACAACGCGACCACGCAATTCGGGACCAACGGGCACTTCAAGAATGCGGCCGGTTGTTTTCACAGGGTCACCTTCGGACACACCTGTATAATCACCTAAAATAACCGCACCAACTGAATCACGCTCGAGGTTGAGAGCGAGTCCAAAAACGTTGTTTGGAAATTCAAGCATTTCGCCTTGCATCACATCGGATAAACCGTGGACACGTGTAATACCGTCGGTTACGGAAACGACCGTACCTTGTGTGCGAACATCAGCAGAAGTGCCCAAGCCTTCGATACGGCTCTTAAGCAATTCGCTGATTTCTGACGGATTGAGTTGCATATTCAGACTCCTGAAATCCTGTTATTCTGGCGCTTATGCAGCGGCCAATGTATCGCGCAAGCGAGCCAATTGAGCTTGCACGGAAGTATCTAATACCTGATCGCCCACTGTGACTCGGACACCACCAATAAGTGATTTATCGACAGTGACAACCGGCTTCAGTTTGAAGCCAAATTTTTTCTCGAGACCAACAAGCAACTCCTGAATTTGCGCATCGCTTAATTCGAAAGCACTTGCGATTTCTGCACTGGCAGAACCCTCATGGCGATTTTTCAGTTCTTTAAATTGCTCCGCGATCTCGGGCAATAGCATTAATCGATCGTTATCCACGAGCAGGTTGATAAAATTCCGCATTTCTTGTGACAACGGAGACTTAACCAATGCGGGGAACAACTGTTTACGTTGATCTTTGCTTAATCTTGGATCGGACATCGCTTCTAACACGTCCGGCACATTTGAAACCTGTGCCAACTCGCTAACAGCCTCAGACCATGCAGCCAAACCGCCCTGGTCTTTTTTGGCCGCAGCAAATAAAGCTTCTGCATATGGGCGGGCAATTGTTGATAATTCAGCCATGATAATCCCGGTTTAAAGCTGTGCTTTAAGTTGATTCAACAACTCAGCATGTGTTTTTGCATTTACCTCACGCTGAAGAATCTTCTCTGCACCTTTAACGGCCAGAGAGGCAACTTCTTCACGCAACCCCTGACGGGCACGTTCCACTTCCAGCTCGGCGTCCTGTTTAGCCTGCGCAAGAATACGGGCGCGTTCAGATTCGGCTTCGCCACGTGCGGCTTCTACAATAGAAGCAGCCTGTTTTTCTGCATCTGCCAGCCTGGCGTGATTTTCTGATTTCGCAGATGCTTCAATCAGACTGATTCGAGCCTGGGCCTGAGCCAAGTCTGCCTTGCCTTTATCGGCAGCGGCCAAACCATCTGCAATTTTCTGACGACGTTCGTCTATTGCCTTTGTAAGTGGCGGCCACACAAATCGCATTGTGAACCATGCCAATACAAAGAAAACGAGCGTCTGGAAAAAGAGCGTCGCGTTTAAATTCACGGTCGTTTCCCTTCTACTATGTTAAGGCTTTGCGATATTACAAAACCCGAAATTTATTGAACTCTGTCATATGCAGACCTTATTTATAAACCATAAGGCCTGCATCTCCATCCAGTTCACACCCCATCAACAGATGGTATAGACGTTTACTGTATTAAGCGCCGAATGGGCTAGCAAACGCGAACAACATAGCGATACCAACACCGATCAGGAAGGCAGCATCGATAAGACCAGCCAACAAGAACATTTTTGTTTGCAATGCATTCATCAATTCTGGTTGACGAGCAGATGCCTCAAGATATTTACCGCCCATGATAGCGATACCGATACACGCTCCGATAGCACCCAAACCGATGATAAACGCGCAAGCAAGAGCAACGAAAGCTGCTGTGGTCATGACAACTCCTTGTGGTTATGAACCTAAAACAAATTTAAAGATGGAAAAAAAACTACTAAAAACAAAGCAAACAGACCAGTTAAAAAATTAAATGATGCAATTTGCAAGAAAAAACATCCCGGAATTGTATGTAAAACCGGGACGTTAAATCTTAATGCCCTTCATGTGCCTGACCGATATAAACCAGTGTCAGCATCATGAAAATGAACGCCTGGAGCAAAATAATCATAATATGGAAAATTGCCCAGATGGAGCCAGCCAGAACATGGCCGACGCCCAATCCAATACTCATTGCATTGAATCCTGTCCATGCACCGCCCAACAGGGCGATGAGCATAAATACAAGTTCGCCGGCAAACATATTACCAAACAACCGCATGGCCAGAGAGACTGTTTTAGCAGCATACTCGATGACGTTTAATGCGAAGTTGGCGGGTGCCAGAATAATTGCACCAATACCACTTGAATGGAAAGGAGCGGTGAACAGATCTTTAACAAAACCACCTGGATTTTTGATTTTGAAGCCGTAATAAATAGACAGCAACAAAACCCCCAGAGACATACCCATAGGCACGTTCAGGTCGGCAGTTGGAAGAATACGATGATAGTACAGAGGGCCTGGTGCATTGGCGTCTCCGGCAAGACCTAGCCAGCCAAGTACCGAAGGAAGCATATCGACAGGGATCAAGTCAAGCACGTTCATGAGCGTGATCCACAAAAATATGGTTAACGCCAATGGGGCAACATATTTACGCGACTCAGTATTGTGAATAATGCTTTTTGCCTGATCGTTGACCATGTCTACGATCATTTCAACAGCACCCTGAAAACGCCCGGGGACACCAGAAGTGGCGTGACGCGCGGCCCTCCAGAGAAAACCAACTACCAGCAAACCCATTGCAACAGACCAGAAGATGGAGTCATAGTTGATAACACCAAAGTCTACAATGTTGGCCTGTCCTTCTCCGACGTTATTGAAATGGACAAGGTGATGCTGAACATAATATGACTGAGGCGAGACATCTGCAGGTGCAGCCATTTGATTCGTACTCCACGATTTGGCAGCCCGTTAGGCTGCAATTACATTCTTTCCCAATGATTGTTACTAGAGCTTTTTAAAAGCCAGTAACAATACATATCCCTTTAATACCGCAACCAGGCCAATTAGCAATGCTGGCCAAACCAGCATGGTTCCGGATAATTTTACTATTAACGCAAGCAAAGCTATGGTTCCCCCGAGTTTGAATGCTTCACCCCAGAAAAACGTCAGCACGCTTGCATTTGAACCGCTATAAAGCTTTATTAACATATGCAGCACAAAAAGCACTGTTGGCACCAGGTAAGCCATGCCGCCGGCCAATGCCGACACTGCCGCAGGAACGCCAGATGCCATCCAGCACAACACCACTACTACTGCCAGCAAACCAAACTGGGCCAGCACTATATTTACAAGCCCTTTGGCAGAGTTTGCATTAAGTCTGGCTTTTTCAGCCTTATTCAGCTTAAGTACGGTGTCTTCAGAACTACCCAAGTACGCGTACTTATTATGTATTGTAGTCATAATAAGGTTTCGCAATATGTCAAGCCTTGAGAGTATAACTTATTTTTTACAGCTTGAGCAAACCTGAATGCATGTTTAATTACATATTTCTGAAGTTTGCCTGACGTTTCTCAATAAATGCGTTCATTCCCTCTTTTTGATCCTGGATTGCAAATGTTGCATGAAATACACGCCTTTCATATTGCAGGCCCTGTTCAAGGGTGGTTTCCTGTGCGGCATTCACACATTGTTTTGCCATCATGACCACAGGCGTTGACAGCGTGGCAATGCCCTGGGCCACCTTGACCACTTCCTCGAGGAAATTCTCAAGGGGCAGGACTCGTGAAACCAGGCCGGCACTTTCCGCCTCTTTTGCGTCCATCATTCTACCAGTCAGGACCATATCCATGGCTTTTGATTTCCCGATAGCCCTCGTCAGTCGTTGTGTACCCCCCAGCCCGGGAATGGTACCCAACTTGATTTCGGGCTGGCCGAATTTGGCGTTGTCGGCCGCAATAATGAAATCACACATCATGGCCAGTTCACAACCACCGCCCAACGCATAACCGGAAACCGCTGCAATCACGGGCTTGCGAATGGCATTTTTAATGGTTTCCCATGGGCCACCAATATAGTTGCTTTTATACACATCCATGTAAGACCAGTCTTTCATGGCTGAAATATCGGCACCTGCGGCAAAGGCTTTTTCATTACCGGTTAGCACAATGGCACCCACATCGTCATTATTTTCCAGTGCCAGCAATGCTTCGCCCAGCGCTTCCATGACTTCGTTGCTAAGTGCGTTAAGTACTTTGGGACGGTTCAAGCTTAATACCCCTACACCGCCATCAATTTTCGTCAATACCAATTGCTCTGACATACTACCCTCCTGTAAGTTGTCGATAATCTGTTTTTTCCTGAGGTATTGTAGCCAGTTTGTTATAGTTACTCTGTCTGAATATATACAAACATTAAAAATCCTGATGAACGAAATTATTTATACCATTACCCCCAAAGATCCTGCCGGCCACCGCTTTTATGTGGAAATTGCCATTCCCGCCCCCAACCCCAAGGGCCAGAAGGTTTCCCTGCCGTCCTGGATTCCCGGCAGTTACCTGATCAGGGATTTTTCCCGCAATATAGAAAGCATCGAGGCCCGCTGTGGCAACAAAAAACTGCGCATTGAAAAAGCCGATAACAACAGCTGGCAAATAGAAGCCTGCCAGGGAACGTTGCATATTACCTACACTGTTTACGCCTGGGACTTATCGGTCCGCAGCGCCCACCTAGATGAAACCCATGGTTTTTTCAATGGCACCAGTGTTTTCCTGCACGTTCACGGCCAGGAAGACCTGCCTTGCCTGCTCAACATTAAAGCGCCTAAAAGCATTAAAAACTGGAAAGTGTATACCAGCCTGCCCGAAGCCAAAAAACACCCCGGCTGCGCCACACGCCACGGCTTTGGCATGTACCTGGCCCCCAACTATGATGCTTTAATAGACCACCCGGTTGAAATGGGCACACCACAAACCATCTCTTTCAAGGTTTGTGGCGCCACGCATGAAATGGTTTTTACCGGCCAGATCCCCAACCTGGACCTGAAACGCATTGCCGCAGACACTGCCCGCATTTGCGAATACCAAATCAAGTTTTTTGAACCCGACACGCATCAAGCCCCTTTCCTGGATTCATCCGACCGCTATGTATTCATGACCATGGTTACCGGCAAAGATTACGGTGGCCTCGAGCATCGCGCCTCTACGGCCTTAATGGCATCGCGCAACGATTTGCCCACCCTTGGAAATCCCGAACAAAGCGAACAATACCGTAATTTCCTGGGTCTGGTCAGCCATGAGTATTTCCATACCTGGCATGTAAAGCGTATTAAGCCTAAAGCATTTGCACCCTATAACCTTTACACTGAAAACCACACCAGCCTGCTATGGGTGTTTGAAGGCTTCACGTCTTATTATGATGACCTGACCCTGTTCAGGGCCGGCCTGCTCACGCAGGAACAATACCTGGCCCAGCTGGGCAAAACCATTGCCAATGTCTCTACCCGGCCAGGACGCTTCAAGCAAAGCGTGGCGCAAAGTTCTTTTGACGCCTGGACCAAGTTTTACAAGCAGGATGAAAACGCCCCCAATGCCATCGTGAGCTACTACAGCAAAGGCGCACTGGTTGCCCTGGGCCTTGACCTGACCATCCGCAACGCCACCCAAAATGAAAAATCACTGGATGACGTGATGAGGCTTTTATGGCAACGCTATGGCCGCGACTTCTTCGGCAAATCCGCCGATGGCCTGAAAGAAGATGAACTGGCTTCAATCATCCAAAGCGCCACCGGGGTTGATGCCAGCGACTACATTGCCCGCTATGCCCATGGCACCGAAGATATCCCCTTAAAAGCACTGCTGGCCGGTCAGAACCTGACATTAAGCTGGAAAAGCAGCAGTAACACACCAACACCATCACTGGATATTCTTACCAAGGTGGCTGGCAATGCTTGCCAGATTGGCAGCGTGATTGAAAATGGCGCAGCCCACAAGGCCGGGTTAAGTGCCGGTGACACCCTGGTGGCCATTGATGGCATTAAGGTAGAGGCGGATAATCTGGATACCCTGTTAAAACGCTATCAGGCAGGGCAAAACATTCTGGTACATGTGTTCAGGCGTGATGAGCTAAGAAGCTTTACCGTACCCCTGAACCCGCCCGTGCTTAACGAGTGCGTGCTGGCGCCAATACCGGCCTAATTAAGCCTGCGCCAACCCGCATACCTGGCACTGCGGGTTTTTATGCACCTGCATCGCGTGCCATTGCATGGTGCGCGCATCAAACTGTAGCAAACGCCCGTCCAGGCCGGCGGGCATGCCAACCAGCAGCTTCAGGGCTTCGGCAGCCTGCATGCTGCCAATAATACCCACCAGCGGGGCAAACACCCCTAAGGTGGCGCAGTTGTCAGGGGCCAGGTTATCTGAAGGATCAAACAGGCAGGCATAACAGGTTGCATCATCATGACGCAGGTCATAAACAGCCACTTGTCCGTCAAAACGGATGGCCGCCCCCGACACCAGCGGTTTTTTCAGGGCCACACAAGCCCGGTTAATATGATGCCGGGTCGTGAAGTTGTCGGTACAGTCAAGCACCACATCAGCATTTTTGGCCAATTCCAGCAAGCCTGGCCCGTCAAGGCGCCGGGCATGGCATTCTATAAGGGGTTCGGGGTTCAGGGCCTGCAAAGCCTGCCGGGCCGATTCCACCTTGGGCTGGCCTATCCGCCCGGTGGTATGCAAAATTTGCCGCTGCAAATTGCTTAATTCCACCTGGTCGTCATCAACCAGCACCAGCTGGCCAACCCCCGCCGCCGCCAGATAAGCGGCTGCCGGAGAACCCAGCCCTCCAACGCCTACCACCAACACCCGTGACGTCATGATTTTCTGCTGGCCTTCAATGCCAATTTCATCCAGCATCAGATGCCGGGCATAACGTAATAACTGCGAATCATCCATTACTTATTCTGCTTTTCACCGCTTTTATCGTTTTTATCGCCAGACTCACTGCCATCATTGCTGTCTGACGGCTTGACCGCTTCCATTTCTTCTTTGCTCAGGCCTTTGGGCTTTTCTTTGGTAATAACCCCCTGATCCACCTTTTTACCGGTTAAATGGTTAAGCGCCTGCTGCAACTGGAAATCTTTATCAGAGCCAAACTCAAACATTTCCTCGGGCTCTTTAAGCACTTTACTGTCCTTGTCCGCCTTAGCCTTATCTTTTGAGCCTGCTTCAGAAACCTGCTCATTGTTCAAGTGATCACTTAAATCGGCCTCTCGGGGGAAGCTGAACAAATCGCCGGTTTTTGTATCGGAAACAATAATATCCGGTTCGATACCGGTGGCCTGTATAGAGCGCCCAAGCGGCGTGTAATAACGGGCGGTGGTTAATTTAATGCCGGTATTATCATCTAATGGCATGACCACCTGTACCGAACCCTTGCCAAAACTGCGGTTACCCATAATGGTGGCACGCTGGTAATCTTGCAAAGCACCTGCCACAATTTCAGAGGCCGAAGCAGAGCCTACGTTAATAAGCACCACCATAGGAACCGTGCGGGTCCAGTCGGGCAGGTTTTTCAGGTAATCGGATTCATCGGGTGCATATTCTGAAGGCACTGCCAGATAACGCTGCATTTCCTGCTCTCGGGCCTTGGTTGAAACCACCAGTTTACTGGGCTCGATAAAAGCAGCGGAAACCCCAATGGCTGCATTAAGCAAACCACCAGGGTCATTACGCAAATCAAGCACCAGCCCTTTCGGGGGCTTACCTTTACCCAAATCGCTCAAGTGCTGGGCCAGGTCGGCCCCGGTACGCTCCTGAAACTGGGAAACACGCACATAAGCAATATCATCGGGCAAGCGTTTACTGCGTACGCTGCGAATCTGGATAATGTCCCGGACAATTGTAAAATCCAGGGGCTCTGCCGAAGAGGATCTTTTAACCGTCAGGACAATTTCACTACCCGGCTCTCCACGCAACTGCTTGATAACATCATTCAAGGGCTTGCCTTCGGTGCTTTCTCCATTGATTTTTATAATCAGGTCACCGGGCATAATACCGGCCTTGGCCGCCGGCGTATCTTCAATGGGCGCAATAATTTTAACCAAGCCTTGCTCGACACCGATTTCTATACCCAATCCACCAAACTCACCATCGGTAGATTCTTTCATTTCCTCGAACTCTTCCTCATCGAGGAAAGAAGAATGCGGATCCAGGTCGTTGACCATGCCTTTAATGGCTGATGCAATAAGCGCCTGGCTTGAAACCGGTTCAACATAATTGTTTTTAACGGCGGCAAAGACCCGCGCAAAACGCTGCAACTCTTCATAAGGAAGCTCATGCGATACCTTTTGCGCCCCTGCAGGCATGGCTGCCGTCAACAGTAATCCTGCCGCAACCGTGTAACTGACCAATCGTTTTCTACTTGTCACAAGACACTCCTGCCCGCAATCGAATAAAGTTTCAGTGTATGTAAGTAATGGATGCCCTGGCAATACTATCTTGATAACCAGTTTAATGGGTCTACCGGCGTGGAACCATTACGTATTTCAAAGTATAAGGCAGGATCTACCTGGCCACCGGTTGCCCCTACACGGGCAATGGTTTGTCCGGCACGAACGTTATCGCCCACACTGCCCGATACACTTTGATTATATCCATACACACTCATATAGTTATTGCCATGATCAATAATGACCAAATTACCAAATCCGCGCACCCAGGCTGAAAACACCAGCTGGCCGCTGGCAACCGCCCGCACGGGCGTACCTTCATTGGCGCTGATGAGTATACCCCGCCATACCCCACCGGTATCGGGCCGGGTGGTACCAAAACGCCCCTGCAAGGCACCTCGCACCGGCCAGGGCGCCCCTTTTTGCAAACCGCTCGCCCCCGCTTTGGCCTGGGCCGCAGCCCGACGTTCATCTTCGCGGGCCTTTTGTGCCAGCAAGGCGGCCTGTTCTTCTTTTTCTTTTTTAATCCTTGCCTTGGCCCGTTCAATTTCAGCATTTTCAGCCTGTTGCCGGGCCTGGGCAAGTTGCTGGCGAGCCTGTTCGGTTTGCTGCAGGGCACTTTGCACCTGTTGCCGGGCCTGCTGCCGCTGGCGCTCATCTTGTGCCTGCACAACCTGCTGCTGCGCCTGGCTTAACGCCCGGGTTTGCTGTTCCTGGTTAACCACGGCACTTTGTAATACCACATAAGCCAGCTCTGTTTGTGTTTCGGCCTGTTTGGCCACAATAGAGGCCCTTGCCGCCTGTTCCCGGGCCCGGGCTGCTTCCTCTTCTTTCTGGCGTAACGCGGCGCGACGTTTTTCTGCATCGGCTTTTTGCTGAACAAGCCTTGCCCGCCGGGCTTGTTCCAGCTGCCTGGAAATGTTTTTCTGGATATCGCCAATCAGGCTGTTAAGTCGTTTTTCATCTTGTGCCAGCTTGCTGGCCTGTGAACGTCTGCCTGCCAGGTCTTTTTCTATTTTTTTTAATACCGCGGCATGTTTTGTCTGCTCGGCCTCAAGCTCTTTCTTGCCAACCCGGGTTTGCTCGGCCAGCCGCTTAATGGTTTTCTGGTGATCCGCTGTTTTTTTCTTCAGCTTATCAAGATGGGTGATTTCAGCCTCTAGTTGCTGGACCAGCTCAACCCGGGCTTTGGACACATAACCCAGATAAGTCAGATCCCGGCCAATTTTCTGGGCATCTTCTCCGGACAGCAAGGCTGCCCAAGGTGACAGCCCGCTGGTATATTGCGTACGTAATTGTACCGCCAGCTCTTCGCGACGCAGCGCCATGATTTTTTGCTGCCTATCCTGCTGTTTGCGCAATTCACCCCATTCTTTTTTTGCCCGTTCGCCCTGTTCCTGCAAATCGTCAAGCCGCGCATTGATTTTGGAAATTTCCGATTCGGATTTTCGCAGTTCTTCAGTGACGTCTTTTTTATCCGATTCCTGCGCCTGGATTTTTTTGTGGATATCTTCTATCCGGTTTTGCAGGTGGGCTTTCTGCTTTTCAGCCGCTTTTTGCTGCTCGCTTAATGCAGCGACAGGCTGGGCCATAATAAGCGACCCAACACCTGACAGCGCAAACAGGAAAACAGCCATCGCCCACCTGTTCACATTAATCCTTTTGCGCTTTACCTTGGGCAGCCACCGCCGCCACCGCAGCGGCAATCGCCTCTTGGTCGCCCAGATAATAGTGACGGATGGGCTTGAGATTTTCGTCAAGCTCATACACCAGCGGTTGGCCAGTTGGGATATTCAAATTAACGATATCGTCATCGGAAATACCGTCAAGATGCTTGATTAATGCACGCAAGCTGTTGCCATGAGCGGCAATTAACACATTTTTACCGGCCTTGATGGCAGGTGCAATAGAGTCATTCCATACTGGCAAAACACGGGCAACGGTATCTTTCAGGCATTCGGTGCCCGGTAGCTGTTCAGCGGGAATACGTGCATAGCGGGCATCAAAACGGGGGTGACGCTCGTCGTCTATATCCAGGGGGTTGGGTGCGATAGCATAAGCACGACGCCATACCAGCACTTGTTCATCACCGTACTTCGCAGCAGTTTCGGCTTTATTAAGGCCCTGCAGGTTGCCATAATGACGTTCGTTCAGACGCCAGTTCAGGTGAATGGGTGTATGCATGGCATCCATCGCATCCAGGGCAATCCACAACGTGCGAATGGCCCGTTTCAACACAGACGCATAAGCCACATCAAACGAAAACCCTTCCTGCTTAAGCAGTTCGCCAGCTTGCCACGCCTGCTGGCGGCCAAGATCGGTCAGGTCAACATCGGTCCAACCCGTAAAACGGTTTTCAAGATTCCACTGGCTTTCACCATGACGCATTAATACGATTTTGTACATATTATGAGCTCTTTTCCACTAAATTAAGAAATAAACAATTCAATACCCAAACAATTTTCCATTATTTTAGCGAAGTCTTATCTCTATTTGTCCAGCTATTTTATAATCTGACAATTAAGCTTGAAAAAAGCACACCTACAGGATCAGACGTGGATTTTCTTTTTTACCAAAATACCATTTATTTTTTAGCTTTTGCCCTGGTAGCAGGCATCATGCTGGCCATTCCCAATTTGCGTAAAGGCGGCTTTGGCAGCCAGGGGATCAGCTCAATAAGCACCAAGGAAGCCGTGCAAATGGCCAATAAATCAGCGGCCATTTTCATTGACATCCGTTCTGCTGAAGAATACAAAAACGGTTCCATTACCCAGGCCCGCAATATCCCTATCGACGAACTCGAAGAGAAAACGGCTTCGCTGTCCAAAAGCAAGCCAATTATCCTGGTCTGCAATATGGGGCGCCTGGCGCAAAAAGCGGCTACCTCCCTGAAAAAACTCAATTTCGAAGAAGTTCATGTTCTTTCGGGTGGCATTTCCGCCTGGACCCAGGACGGCCTGCCCCTTAAAAAACATACCGCTGCCGCCCCTCGCAAACATAACCGTTAACTATTTACACCGCAAAAATACCATGAAAAAAGTCACTATGTTCTCCAAGGCAACCTGCCCCTATTGCATCCGTGCCCAAAAACTGCTCACCGAGCGTGGCGTAACAAATCTGGAAATAATCAGCATTGACACCAACCGCGAACTACGGGCTGTTATGATTGAGCGCACCGGACGCACCACTGTCCCCCAGATCTTTATCGGGGAAAAACACGTTGGTGGTTGTGATGACCTGATGGCGCTTGACCGCGCCGGTGAATTGACTGCGCTGTTGGCCGACTAAGCCATCAGCGCAATTTAACGTTTAACCTTCTTACCTAGGAAACTAGCATGGCCCAAGAGCAACAAGCAGAAAACACCAATCCCGCATTCAATTTGCAACGCGTCTACCTGAAAGACCTGTCTCTGGAAATGCCCAACTCACCCCAGATTTTTCTTGAGCAGGAAACCCCCGAGGTGGAAATCTCCCTGAACGTGGGCGGTCAACGTCTGGCCGAAACCATTTTTGAAGCCAGCGTACGCGCAACCGTCACCACCAAAATCGGTGACAAGGTTCTGTATCTGGTTGAAGCTACACAGGCAGGTATTTTTGAAATTGCCAATGTCCCTGAAGAACAGTTTGACCCGCTTTTGGGCATTGTTTGCCCAACTATGTTGTTCCCTTACCTGCGTGCCAATATTGCCGATGCCATCAACCGTACCTCATTGCCACCCTTGCATCTGGCAGAAGTAAACTTCCAGGCCCTGTACGAACAGCGCGCCCAGGAAGCACAACAGCAGGCACAGCAAAACAGTGCCGCCCCTGAAGACTCAGGTATCATTCTGCCTCCTGGCACAACCCGTCAGTAAGCAGGTTCGCATGTCACTTCCCGGCACTTCGCTTCATGTACTGGTTATAGGTGCGGGTAGCTGGGGAACCGCATTGGCTGCCTCGGCAGCCAATAATACCCCCACCTTGCTGCTGGCCCGTGATGAAGCCGTTTCTTTGGATATCAACACCCGGCACCGCAATACCAAATACCTGGGCGACCTTCCCTTGCCCCACCGCTTGCAAAGCACCACCTGTCTTGAACAGGCCCTTGCCCATTTGCAAGGCAGCGCCCAACCGCAAAGGTTAATCATACTTGGCGTGCCTGTCATGGCCATGCGCAGCACCTGCGAGACCTGGCTGCCACTGCTGCAAGCATCCAACCTGGCCAATACTCCTGTTGTCTGGACCTGCAAGGGTTTTGAACAAAACAGCGGGCAATTGCCACACGAAATCGTGTATTCTGTTTTTGGCAATCAAATACCCAATACCGGTGTTTTATCGGGGCCTTCCTTTGCCAAAGAAGTCACCCGTAACCTGCCTGTAGCCCTTACCGTTGCCAGCCATAACGAGATAACCGTACAAAACACCACGGCCGCCCTGCATGCCAATAACACACGCATCTATGCCAGCAACGATGTTATTGGCGTGGAAGTAGGCGGCGCACTTAAAAACGTCATGGCCATTGCCTGCGGCATTTCAGACGGTCTTGAACTGGGCGCCAATGCCCGTGCCGCGCTAATTACCCGCGGCCTGGCTGAAATTACCCGCCTGGGTATTGCCCTGGGCGGGCAAGCCGCCACCTTTTCAGGCCTTACCGGTCTGGGTGACCTGGTATTAACCGCCACGGGCGATCTGTCCCGCAACCGCCAGGTTGGTCTTGCCCTGGGACAAGGACAATCACTGGACAGCATTCTGGCTGCAGGCATGACTGCCGAAGGCGTACGCTGCGCCCGTGACGCCCTGAACCGCGCCACAGCCCTGAATATCGACATGCCCATTACCAAAGCGGTTTGCGATGTCCTGTTCAATGCCACTCCCCCCCTGCAGGCGGTTTCAAACCTGCTGGCGCGCGAAGCCAAAGCCGAGTGGCCGGCTGAGTAAGCCAGCGATTCTCAGGCATCAGCCCCTTCAAAGCATCTGATCGGCGGGAATACTTAACTGAATCACGGTTCCACTTGAATCACTTTGGGTCACTTGCAGTGGCCATTGCAAACGCTCGGACATCAAGGTCACGATATACAGCCCCAGGCCATTCAGGGAAGAACTGCCCGGCATCACTTCCATTTCCTTACTCAGGATGGCTTTTTGCCCGGCGCTAAACCCGGTACCCCTATCCTTTATCTGGATCAGGCCTTTGCCCAGCGTAATATCAATTTCCTTTTGCGTATGTTGCAAGGCATTCTGGATCAGGTTGCGCAACAGCATTTTAACCAGGACAGAATCGGTCCTGAGCATGCTTTTGTCTATGACTGTTAAGCGCACCCTGGTCTGAACCCTGAATAAATTATTCAGGTCATCCAGGACTTCTTCCACCAACGCAGTCAGGGAAATCACTTCTGTAACGGGAGAAACATCAGACTGGTTGCGCGACAGCTTGAGCAAAACCTCTACATTACTTCTCATCTCGGTACAGGCATTGCGCATACGGGCTACCGTTGCCAAATCATTAGGCTTGAGTTGCCCGCGCATTTCCAGGATATCCAGGGCCCCGGACATCACGGCAACCGGCGTGCGCAACTCATGGCTGGCCAGGCTTAACAGCGACTGTTCCCTTCGCACATAAGATTCAAGTTCGCCCAGAAAACGGTTAAAGGTTACGGCAATGGAATGCAATTCACTATCGGTGTAATTAACCGGAATACGTGGCATTTGTGAACCTACCGGCACTTCGCTGATTTGCTCTGACAGTTGCTGCAAAGGATCAACAATCCGCCGGCTGCTTAAGGTAGCCATCCACAGTCCCAGGCCAATAATCACCAAGGTCATGACACCCAGCGCGATACTGAAAAGGAATTCGCGATCTTCAAAATGGGTAATATCCTTGGCGATATACACGACCCCTTTGGGTAAAACGGCAATATTGACCAGATACGTATTCTTACCCTGCTTGATCTCATCAGAGAAGCCCAACGGCAAACCCTTAAAAACCTCGGGCATTTGCGCCGGAGTTGCCAGCCCCTGGGGCACAAACACCAGCTGCTGGTTAAATCCCTCCCAAACAAACAGTTCGGAATCGTCGCGATTTTGAAGAATAAAATCCAGTTCCTGTTCAAATTCAACCTGCAGCATGGTTCGCTCAAGGTCTTCATTAACTTCCAGCACCATCACCACCATCACCGCAATACATGCCATACTCACCAGCAATATGGCACGGTGAATGCGTCGTGAAATGGATTTCATTGCCCTGCCTGTGCCGGTGGGGTTAGTCGATAACCGCGCCCATGCATGGTCTTGATCATGGAAAACCCAAAGGTATCCTGCAATAATTTACGCAATGTATACACATGCGTGCGCAAGGTGTTCATATCCACCTCTTTTTCTCCCCAGATTCGTTCTTGCAACTGTTCATAAGACAGAAAACCCGGATAAGCTTTAATCAGCGCTTCAAAAATACGTGCCATGGTGCCACTTAACTCAAGGGAACCGTTATGATCCACCTGCACCGTGAGTTTGCCCGGATCGAAACGGATGCCGGGCACTTCTATGCCCGTGGTTTTGCCCATGCCCTCTTTGCGACGGTACAGGGCATTGACCCGAAGCTGCAGCTCGCGAAGGTCAAACGGTTTGACCAGATAGTCATCGGCACCCGCCCGAAACCCCTCTTCCTTATCTTTGAGCTGGTCTTTGGCGGTCATCATGATAACCGGTGTCGTGCATTGGATATCGTGCCTGATCCGGTGGCAAATTTCAAACCCCGACAAGCCGGGCAGCATCACGTCCAGCACGATGACATCATATTCACGGGTGGCAATCAGGTGCAGTGCCGTTAAACCGTCCGGGGCGAAATCCAGTACATAATGCGTATTATCAAAATACTCGAACAAGTTCTCGGCAAGCCCGACATGGTCCTCTACAACCAACATGCGAATGGGCTTTGTAGATATATTCATGCAATTTCAGAAAAATAAAAAAATTAGTTTGCCATTATGGACAGGACCACTGGTGCAAGGCCTGGACGAGTTTCATACAAAATATAACGCTTGTTTTCGTAACGCTTTTGTACCGGTACACTTAGCTCATGGAAAACCTCAGCCAGATGTTTTTTGGGTATCGCCAGCAACAAAGGCAATGTACTGTTATCCAGTTTGGCAGAAACCTCATTAATCTTCAACAACTCTGCTGCTCCGCCCGAATAAAACCGGGCCGAAAACGGACGCTCGTCAACATAATAAACAAGTGAATGGGCCTGCGCCTGCTGCGATGCAAAATGAATCAGACCCTTTTCCGTTTTAAAGTGATTAGGACTGACATAGGCAAACAGACTGAGCAAAACCAGCACCAGCGGCACAACCGCAGCCATCCAGCGGGTATTTACGGCACACCGCCACTGGCTACCTTCCACCCACTTGCGCCAGCCAAACGCCAGCAATAGGCTGAACGCCCCAAGGCAAGGCAAAAGATAGGTCCAGAGAATATTGCCCGAAAAGGTGAAAAACAAAGGGGTAAATAAAGCCCAGGCCAACAAATACGATATATTGGCAGAAATGACAGCCTGCCTGATCGTGTTACACCCGCCTTTTTTCAACAGGGTGAGCAGCAGCAGGCCTATCCCAAACAAACCCCATGGAAAAGTAGCCTGTAACCAATACCACCAGATAGTGCCATGCGTTTTTTCATGAGCAGTACCATACAAATCCCCCTGCCATCCCGGGTCTACAAAACGCAGGAAATGTTCACCCACTATAAAATAATCCAGAAACCCCGGGGTCTTGATTTCTGTCATCACGTACCACGGCAGGCTAAGTAACGCTGTTAACAGCAAACCCCGCGTCCAGGGCAAGGCCCTGACATAAACCATCCGGCCTCTGTCTGGCAACAGCCATAACAGCAGCGGGCCGACAACCAGAACCAGGGCCAAAGGCCCTTTGGCCAACAAGCCAATAGCCAGGCCCACAAAAAAGCCATAACGCCAGAACAGGGTCGGGAATTGCCGAGCCATCATGAAAGCAGTCATGCTAAAGGTCGTACCCAGCACCAGAAACGGATCGGTCAGCACCGCACCCGACGTGATATACACCAGGGCACAGGAACTGTAAATAATCGCCGTCCACTGGGCCAGCCGCTTGTCAAAAAAAGCCCGGGTAAAGGCAAGCAGAAGCCCCACCGTGGCCACCATGCTTAGCCATGACGGGAAGCGCACCGCAAACTCATTAACACCCAGGAGCCTGAAAGACACGGCCTGTGCCCAGAACGACAGCGGCGGCTTGCCCCAGAAGGGCTTGCCCGGTTCAAACCAGGGGGTAATCCAGTCACCGTTTTGTGCCATCAAACGGGCAATTTCGGCATAGCGGGGTTCAGACGTATCAGACAGCGGCATTAAGGCCATACTTATCAGGGGCAAGCACAATAAAACGCCCACCACCCACCATAAATCAATCCTGCGAGTCATTTTATTTTCCTTTTACAACCATCCACTCGCGAACCGCTTCTTCTTGCCGGTTCACTGCTGACTGATTCATCGCATTGGCATTATCCACCACCGTTTCCCAGGCCTGCCCTTGATTTTTCCGCAGGACGTCCCGGATCAGATAAACCGGACGTTGCTTGGCTTCAAAGTAAGTTTTTCCCACATACTCGCCCAACAACCCAATGGAAATTAACTGGACGCCACCCAAAAAAGTAATCATGGATATTAACGAGGGATAGCCTTGAACCGGCTCGCCCAGCACCATGGTTTTGGCCACAATCCACAGGGCAAATAAAATACCCGCCAACGCAGTCAAAATACCGGCAACCATCGTCAGGCGTAAAGGCGCCACTGAAAAAGAGGTAATTCCCTCAAAAGCCAGCTTCATCAGACCGGGATAATCCCACTTGCTGGTCCCCGCCGCACGGGGCATGCGGTCATAGTCAATTACCTTGGTAGGCATGCCAATCCAGGCAAACAGCCCCTTCATGTAACGATTGCGTTCGCCCAGCTGGCTCATGGCATTAACCGCCTTGCGGCTCAGCAAACGGAAATCACCGGTATCCTCAGGAATCTCAACCTCACTGATACGGTTCAGCAAACGATAAAAACCATGGGCGGAAAATTTCTTGAACCAGCTTTCACCCGCCCGTGAGCGACGTTTCATGCTAACCACATCAGCCCCCTCACGCCATGCCTGCAGCATTTGCGGAATCAACACCGGCGGATCCTGCAAATCGGCATCCATAATAATAATGGCCTGCCCCTCGGCGTATGCCAAACCGGCGGTCAAGGCAGCTTCCTTGCCAAAATTGCGGCTTAGGCGAACCAGCTTCAAGTGCTCATCCCAAGTGGCGCGTTCGGCCAGGAAATGCCCCGATCCATCGCGACTGCCATCATCCACCATCACCAGCTCATAACTAATCTGCAGCGGCTCCAGAATAGTGGCCAGCTGGGGGAACAGTAACGGCAACATCTGCCGCTCGTTATAAACAGGAATCACGATGGATAAGGTCAGGCCTTTTTCAGCCTGAAACAAGGATGTCCCGTTTTCTTGCATTGCATTCATTGACAGCACCTGCTTTCATATTTTGAACATGACAGGCGCAAGAATACGTCTTGCCGCAACAAGGAAACATCAAGCAAAAATCAAGCAAATATCAAAAAAACACGTTGGTAAACGTGTTTTAGGTTTGAACTTTTATATCTCGTTCTGTTATGTCCGGTTCAACTTATGTCCGGCTCAATGTTGTGATTTTCTTCCACCAATGGAGCTCAGGGAAATATGCGTCTCGCCGGCTGCCGTTTTGTGCACGGCACTTTTCCAGGCATGGCCATAAGCCACTTCAAGGCTTAAGTGCAGTTTGCCATCGGGTTGACGCTGCTGCTCAAGAGCATCACACAGGCGCTGGTACCACTGGCGACCAACCAGCCCGTTATGGCGGCCAATGGTTGGATTTCCACCAAGGGCCGCCACATCTGCCAGCAGTTTTTGCGGGCTTTGGTAGGTCAGCGTAATCACTTCCTGGTCCATAACCGGATCCACAAAACCGTGCTCCAGCAAGATATCGCCAAAATCATGCATATCAACAAAAGACACGGTTTTAGTCTGGATACCGGCGGTTTCAATAGCCTGACGCAACTGAATGAACGTGCCGGGGCCCAAACAGGAAAACATGCAAATGCCGCCAACCTGTATCACCCGCCGCCATTCGGCAATGACCTTATGCGGTTCGGGGTGCCAATGCAGGGCCATATTGGACCAGACCAGGCCGGTTGATTCAGCCGCCAGCGGCATGGCCGCCAAATCGGCCAGATGGAATGCATCCTGGCTTTTGCGACCCAGTTTTGAGATCCATGCCTGCATGCCCTTGGGCAAATATGTTTTTTTACAGTGCTCGATAAATGCAGGGCAACTGTCCACCCCAAGCAGGCGGGCTTTCGGGAACCGTTCACCAAGCGCTTCAAGCGAATGCCCCGGACCACAGCCAGCATCAACCACCGTTTCAGGATTAAGGCGGATATAACTTAAGCGCCCAATCATGCGGCGGCTGATTTCATCATAAAAAAAACGGGAATCTTCCAATAAACCACGACGGGAAAATTGCTGGATAACGTGTGCGGAATTGATGGGCAAAACCTGGGGGGAATAAATAGCCTGGGACATTGAGATCACTGACGTATTGTTAATACGGCCAGAAAATGATTTGATAAGCCCATATTGTAAATAAGACTTACCCGATTCTGTGCAAAACCCTTACGAAAACAAAAGATTAGGCTGGCTTGCCAAGCAGGCCAAACAGCTGGCCAGCCGCTTAACGCTTGCCTTGCCAGGCACCTGCCCCTTATGCGGCACAAGCTGCACGGGTGAAAGATTCTGTCCCGACTGCCGCAACGATATTTTGCACTCCATGCAAAACCATCCCTATCGGTGCGCCCACTGTTGTCTGGCCCTGCCAAACCAGGCCCCCTGCCCCGACTGTCGCGAACAGGCGCTTCATACCGGAAAAATAACGGTTGCCTTTGATTATGTGCATCCACTGGACAGCCTGGTGTTGCGCTACAAAAACGGCCGACAACTTGATCTGGCGCCGGCTTTTGCCGAGTTGCTATACCAACAGTTGCAACACCAGGACGTGTTGCCGCTTGCCAACACCTGCCTGATCCCTATTCCGGGCAGCCGGCAGTCACTGTCCCGGCGTGGTTTCAATCCGGCGGCAGAGTTTGCACAACAGCTTGGAAAAAAACTACAATTACCCGTTGAACATTTTGTTCTGCACCGCCATGACCAGCATCTGAAGCAATCCAGCCTGTCCCGTCACGCCCGTCGTGCAGCTGCTGCCGGTTTATATTATTGTTCGCGCCGCCTGGACATACCCCATGCCATTCTGGTTGACGATATAGTCACCACCTGCAGCACCATTGACAGTGCCGCTCGTGCCTTGCTGGCCGCCGGTGTGCAGCAGGTGGATGCCCTGGCCATTGCCCGCACACCCCCCAAACATTTTTAAGCAATCGCATGTTTCATATTATTCTTGTTTCACCCGAAATTCCCGCCAATACCGGCAATATCATTCGCCTGGCTGCCAACACCGGCATCCAGCTGCACCTGGTTAAACCACTGGGCTTTATGCTAGACGACAAACGTTTGCGCCGTGCCGGGCTGGACTATCATGAGTGGGCCGATATCAACGTTCACGACACGCTACCCGAAGCCATCGCATCTACCGGCGCGGCAAGCGGCCATATTTTTGCCATTTCCACCAAAGGCCAACGCCACATTGGCAACATTAGCATTGCCGATGGAGATGTATTTGTTTTTGGCCGGGAAACCGCCGGGCTCAAGCCCGAAGAATGGGACACCATTGGCATTGAAAATGCCGTGCGCCTGCCCATGCGCCCCGACTCACGCAGCCTGAACCTGTCCAATGCGGTTGCCATTACGGTTTACGAAGCATGGCGTCACATCGGCTATGCCGGAAGCATCTGAACTTAACGGCGCCAGAACCCGGGCGTGAAAATAACCAGTACGGTGAACAGTTCCAAACGCCCGATTAGCATGGCCAGAGTACATACCCAGATCTGGAAGTCGGACAAGGCGCTGTAGTTGCCCATGGGCCCGACACTGCCCAGCCCGGGGCCAATATTATTAAGACTGGCAAAAATAGCGGAAAACGCCGTGGTGGATTCAAGGCCCGACAACAGCATGACGGCGGAAAGCGCCATTAAGGTCAGGGCATACACCAACATGAAAACCATGATGGACATAATGACCCCCTGATCAATAATACGCGCGCCCAGCCTGACCGGGAACACCGCATGCGGATGCAATATATGACGGATTTCAGTGCGGATCTGCTTGATCACCAAAATCAGGCGGATCATTTTGATGCCGCCACCGGTAGAACCCGACGAAGTGGCACACGCCCCCAGCAATAACATGACAATCGGCAAAAACAGCGGCCACTGCAGGTAATCCACATTGGAAAAACCGGTAGTCGTTGCCACGGAAATAGTATTGAACATGCCATACCGGAACGCGTCAGCCAGACTGCCGTATTCGTGAGAAAAGAACAGGTAAAGGCTGATTAGTGCACCACTGAGCAGCACCAGACGCAAGAACGGAATCGTTTCGGGACAGGCCCGGTAAATAGACAAATCACGATTGCGGATAACCTTGAAATGGGTGGCAAAGTTAATACCGGCAAATAGCATAAACACCATCGCCACCATTTCTGCTGCTTGCGAATTGATATCGACAAAGCCGCCACTGTAAGTGGAAAAGCCCCCCAGCCCCATGGTAGATGCGGTATGGCACCAGGCATCAAACCAGTTCAGGCCAACCAGGCGATAAGCAATCAGGCACAATAGCGAAGCCGAGAAATAAATGCCATACAACACCTTGGCGGTACCGGCAATACGGGGGGTTAATTTTTCTTCTTTCATGGGCCCCGGAATCTCGCCGCGCATGACCTGATGCCCACCTACCCCCAACATGGGTAAAATAGCCACCGCCAGCACCAAAATACCCATGCCACCAAACCATACCAGCGTATGCCGCCAAAGATTAAGGGATTCAGGTAATTTTGTGACATCGGGCAATACCGAAGCACCGGTGGTAGTTAACCCAGACATGGCCTCGTAATAGGCATGGGTAAACGACAGCGCCACACCAACATGGCTGGCTTCAAGCATTAAAGGCAGCGCTGCCAGCAGGGGGAATACCGTCCACACCAGAAATACCAGCAGCAGCCCGTCACGCGGGCGCAACTCACGACGAAACGGGTAAGTTAGCAACCAAAGCAACAGACCGCTGCCAGCCGCCAGCATAAAGCTGGTCAGAATACTTTGATCGGCCCCATCCTGAAACAGCCGTGAAAAAAAATAAGGGAACAGCAAGGTGAGTGAGAACACCACCATCGTCAAACCAAGCGCATGCAAGACATTCAGGATACTGCGCATTCCATTTCCTAGACAAACATGGCCGAAACCTGAAACATTTTTTCAACTTTTTTCATGGTTTCACGATTGGCCGCATAAACAATGACGTGGTCTGACTGGCGAATCACGGTATCGGGCTCGGGCATGATTAAATAACCTTCGCGGAAAATAACCGCCAGTGTTGAGGATTTTGGAAACTGAATATCCTTGACCGAACGATCGACCATTTTTGAGCTGCGGATATCACCCAGCACCTCAAATTCAATCACCTCGGCGGCACCGCGACGCAAACGGTGACCGGCCACCACCGCCCCCTGGCGTACATCGCGCAGCAAGGCGCCAATGGTGGCCTGTGCGGGCGACACCGCGATATCGATCATGCTGCCCTGCATAAGTTCGCCATAAGCCTGCCGCGAGATAAGGGCAATCACCTTGCGGGCCCCCAAACGCTTGGCCAATAAGGAAGACATGATGTTATCTTCATCATCGTTGGTTAAGGCCAACCAGGTGTCCATGTCGGCAATATTCTCACTTTCCAGCAAGGACTCATCGGTTCCGTTGCCATGCAATACCAGCACGTTTTCGGGCAGCATGGAAGCCAGCCACTCGCAACGCGCCTTATTGCTTTCAATAATACGGATATTGTAATTATCTTCGGCCAGCTCTTTGGCCAGCCGATAACCAATATTGCCACCACCGGCAATCATGATAGAACGGATGCGTTTTTTTTCTTTATGAAAAGAAGCGATACTTTCACGGGCCTGCCGGGTATCTATGGCCAGCACCAGTTCATCATTGACCCGAATGGCACCAACCTGGTTCATGGGAATGGAAACCTCGCCCCGCATGACCTCTAGGATACGGGTATTCAGGTTGGGCAGGTTCAGGTGCGTTGCATCGATATGATGGCCAATTAAGGAGCTTTTACGCCCTACTTTTAGAATGACCACACTAACCCGGCCCTGCGCAAATTCCACCACCTGCAAGGCCTCGGGAAACTCGATCAGGCTATAAAGATACTGCGTAACGCTTTTTTCGGGACTGATAATGAAATCAACCCCAAAGCTTTCAGCCAGCAAGGTTTCATTGTCGGAATAAGACTGCCCCCTGACCCTGACAATGCGGCGGGGGATATTGAAAACATCACGGGCAATGGCACACGCCACCAGATTAGCCGCATCGGTGGCGGCACAAGCCACCAGAAGATCGGTATCATCGGCGCCGGCTTCTTCAAGCACATCGGGCAATGAGCCATCACCCAACACGCAGCGCAAATCGAAGCGCTCTTGCAAGTAGGTCAGCCGATCGGGGTTGGTATCAACCACCGTGATGTCATTTTGTTCTGACACCAGGTTTTCGGCCACACTGGAACCTACGCGCCCTGCCCCGATGATGAGGATCTTCATGGAAAAAGACGAAAACTAGGCGTTGCGCTTGCGGGATGAGTCGATACCCAGCTGGCGCAGTTTGCGGTACAGGTGGGTGCGTTCAAGCCCGGTTTTTTCTGAAATGCGTGTCATGCTGTGGTTTTCTCGAACCAGATGGTATTCAAAATAAACCCGTTCGAACTCATCCCGTGCATCGCGCAAAGGCTGATCAAGGGTAATATTACCCAACATGGAACCCTGTGGCTGCGGCGCGGCATTGGCTGCCGGTGCAGCGGCTGCGGCCGCAACAGTAGCTGGCGCAGCGGCAAAAGCCGGGGTTGCCGCTACTTTTGTTGCGGCAGGAGCAGGCCGTGCAGCAGGTACCATACCGGCAGAAGCCAATACCTGTTTGGCATGCGGACGCGCCAGGCCAGACTGGACCGTTTTAAGCAGCTTTTGCAAGGTAATGGGCTTTTCAAGAAAATCCATGGCGCCAATGCGGGTTGCCTCTACGGCGGTATCAACCGTAGCATGTCCACTCATCATAATGACCGGCATATCCAGCAATCCCTGTGAGCCCCATTCTTTTAGCAGACTGACCCCATCGGTATCGGGCATCCAGATATCAAGCAAGACCAGGTCTGGCCGGTATCTCAGGCGCGCGGCACGCGCCTGGGAAGCATTTTCAGCGAGTTCCACCGTATGACCTTCGTCATACAAAATTTCAGAAAGAAGCTCACGAATTCCAATTTCATCGTCTACCACCAGTATTCTGGCCATATGTAGTCACCTATTACTAACGTACATCAGTACTATTATTTAAATCTGATTAATCGAATTATAACCATCAGGACATGGTTTTTTGCTTTTCTTCACAAGTCGCGTGAGTAAAATCGAGATGCGGGCGCCACCTTCCTTGCGATTTGAAATATCAATCTTGCCCCCATGTTCTTCGATTATTTTACGAACAATTGCCAATCCAAGACCCGTGCCATGCACTTTGGTCGTTACGTATGGCTCAAAAGCATTCTGTAAAACCTGTGAGGTAAATCCACAGCCCCGATCCTCGAGCATTATTCTAACCGCTTCACCTTCTTCAGTGGCTCCCGTTGCAACTTTTGTGAGCATGGTCTGAATGGTAATGCCTGGTTCGTCCCCGTCAAGTTCGATATCAACCATGGCATCACGGGAGTTAGCCATCAAATTATTCAGCACCTGACGCAACTGGGTCGAATCAGCCTCGACCTCTGGCAGCATGGCATCCAGTTTCAGACCTATCCGCCGGTTAAGCGGTTCTTCAACATGATTTCCTTCAGGGTCCCAGCCATACAGCAATGCAAGATCCGTTATTAAAGCATTTATATTAACGTGTTGCATCTGTGCAGGCGGTGTTCGGGCATATTCGCGGAAATCATCCACCATTTTTTTCAGGGAGGTCACCTGGTTCACAATCGTATTGGTTGAACGAATCAACATATTTGCGTCGGCCTCTTCCAGTTTGTCAGTCAACTTCATGGCCAGCCTTTCGGCCGACAACTGAATAGGCGTTAGCGGATTCTTGATTTCATGGGCCAGCCTGCGTGCCACCTCTCCCCAGGCGACCGCACGATTGGCGGAAATAACTTCTGAAATATCATCAAAAACCACCACATAACCCGTTTGCCGGCCATCTACCCGAAGCCGCGTGCCACGCATCAAAAGTGTGACCTTTTTCTGGTCGTCGCCAGATTCCACACCAATAATAATTTCTATTTGTTCTTGCCAATAATGGCGCCCCGAACCCACCGCCGCATGATTGGAAAATGCCTTGCGGATATCCTGCGTAAATTCAATCAGGTTATCCACCACCTCTAGCGGCCGGCCTGGCACCGAGCGCAAGTCTTCATTCAGGATAGTCTGTGCGCCTTTGTTCACAGTGGTTACGTTAAACCGTGCATCAAATACGATCACCCCCGATGACAACCCTTCCATCACGCTTTCCAGATATACATTGGAACGCTCCAGTTGCAGGCGGTTAAGCTCCACCTGTTTGCGCGCCTCATCAAGCTGATGCGTCATCATATTGAACGAGCGCGTGAGTTGCCCCACTTCATCCTTGGCATCCGGTTCGGGCAAAGGCCGGTAATCACCCACTGCCACGGCCTGGGTCCCCTCGGCCAGATTCAGCAAGGGCTGAACCAGCTGCCGGGCAATGGCCAGCGCCACACCAATAGAGGCAAACACCGTCAGCAGCAAGGCCATGGTCAGGGTAATGCCATACAAATTGCGAATCCCGGTACGTGACAGCGCCAGCTCTTCATAATCGCGAAAACCCTGTTGCACCTGATTCAAATGATTACCCAGACTCTCGGACACCAGGTGGGTCAATTGTAGCCAATACGGTTCTGGAGCGGCCCCCAATGGGACATCAAAACGGAAGGAATGGGTAAACACGGGCACAATTACCCTGATCCGGAGCTGTGGACTTGGCAGGTCTGCGTTGCCGGTATCTTCGGCCCGGGCATATTGTCGTGACAGCTTAAGCTGGTTCACAATGGTAGGCGGCGGCATAGAGGGCAACAAACTGCCATAATTTGAAGTAGAAAAAGCCACCACACGATTGCCGGCCGCTGAAAACACCAGGGCATCACTTAGGCCATTGGCTTCACGCAGGCGTGTTAGTTCCATGGGCATATCCTGTTCGGGCACCCGTGACAAAACGCTGGAAATGGCTTTGGCCCGAACCAGCAAATCAGCCACCTGGCTATCCAGCGAAGCCCGTCCCAGGGCTAGTCCCGACTCTAGCGCACTATCCACCTTGACGTTAAACCATGACTCGACAGAGCGGGACATGAACTGTACCGACAACAAATAAATAACCACCCCCGGAATAATCGCCATCACGGCAAAAGCCATGGCAAACCGGGACGTTAAGCGGGCACCGAATTTTTTCTTGCGCAATTGACGAATCAGCCGCCAGGTTAGGGTTGCCACCCAGATAAACAGGGCCAGGGCCAACACGCCATTAAGCAACAGCAATAAATCAAACTGCTGTGCAAAGCGCGATGTATTGCCCGTTGAACCCACCAGCAAACCCAGCAAGACAAAAGCGGCCAAAACAATGGCGATAAAGCTGATTTTCACCAGCCAGGAAATCAGGAACCGGGTTTTATGTCCGAAACTTTTAAGTTGAAATTTTTCCATGGTGTCGATAATGACCAGGCACTGCTGTTGAATGCATTAATCTGAAAAGGCCTTGGGAGCAATGAAGTATCCAGCTTCAGGCGTAACCTGCCTTCATAGTTAATGGTGGGGTTGAGCTGGTCAAGGTTTTTGATAGGCCAGCTTTCCAGGTTAATAATATGCTGCAGGGAATCATCCAGCGACAGCTCGGGTATGGAGAGATCTCCGTTACTGATTCGCCACTGGCGCAACAGCGCATTGTATTGGATACGCCAGGTATGTTGCTGCTGTAATTCTGTTTTATCAAACCATAACGTCTGTGGCCTGATGACTTCAAAATTGATAGTGAAGTAAAGTGGCACCCCTTTTTCAGCGGCATTACGCACCTCTTCACCCAGGTTTAACGAAATATTGGCTGACAAGGTATAGCTGCCTTTTTCCTGGTCCAGCGCGAGAGATTCTATCCAGGCATCGGGCTTGGCCTGCTGAAACTCTTGTGCATAAGAAAACCATACCGGCAACAGCAAAACAACCGCCAAAAACGACCACATAAAAACACGGCCAAACCATTGAAAAGCGGATTGCGAAAAAACATTATCCTTCAAGTTCTTTAACCGTCCTTGCCTGATTCCGGTTTTTTCCGGAACAAGGCATAATAAAAACCGTCATGGGGCGCAACGCTACCGGCCTGTTCAGCCAGCGGCAGGATTTGTCCGGGGGCTCCCAGCCGCTCGGCACCGGCCAGCGACATTTCCAGGTAACGGGCCTGCTCCTGCCCTTCTATGGGAAACACGGAACAGGTAACATACAACAAGTAACCACCCGGGGCAACCGTTTGCCACAAGGCCAGCGCAATCTCTCTTTGCAAGGCTGCGGTTTTGGTCAGGTCTGCCTCTTGCCGGAGCCATTTGATATCTGGATGCCTGCGCACAATGCCCGATGCCGTGCAGGGCACATCGGCCAGCACCAGATCAAACGGTACGCCATCCCACCACTGCGACAGCTCAGCGGCATCAGCGGCCCGCATGTGCACATGTGGGCCATCCAGTTTCAGGCGGGCCAGATTTTCTTCTACCCGGGCAAGCCGGTGGCTATCCACGTCTAGTACCGTCATATCAAGATTGGCCTGCTCAAGCAGGTGCGCCGTTTTACCGCCGGGTGCGGCACAGGCATCAAGTACCCGCATGCCATTGTGTACCGGCACAATTTCACCGGCCAGTTGCGCGCCGGCATCCTGAACCGACCACCAGCCCTGTTCAAAGCCGGGTATTTGGGTAACCGGCAAGGCCTGCGCCAGCACAAGACCGGCATGCCCGGCTTCGTGGCACGGTATATCCTGTTCAATAAACAATTGGCGTAATGCCTCACGGCTGATTTGCCGTGTATTAACCCGCAACGTCATGGGGCCGGGTGTTGCGGCCGATGCCAGGATTTCGCGCCATTGCCCCGGATAGGCCTGGCGCACCTGATGAATCCACCATTTGGGAAACCCCCATTGCACCTCGCTGCGCACGGCAATGGTTTGCATTAACGATTCTTTATTACGCAAAAAATTGCGCAGGCAGGCATTAAGCAGCCCCTTGAATGAAGCGGTTTTTTTGTGCTTATCGGCCGCTTTCACCGCCTGGTTGACCACGGTATGGGCATCATAAACCGGTACATGGCGTGCCTTGTTATTAGCCTGGCTTTCATCAACCGCCAGCAGGCACAAAGCCACCACCAGCAAAGATTCAAGCAGTCGATTGGGGGCTTTTTTATCTAGCAACAGCCCACTTAAGGCCTGCCCGGTTGCCAACTGTCGCATGACATAAAACGACACCGACTGCACCGGCGCCCGCAACTCAGCGGGCACCTCTTGCAGGGACTCGGTTAAAGAACGGCCCGCCAATACGTCGCGCAGGCAGCCGGCACAGGCAAACAGGACATCAGACAGGGCAGGCGCAACAACGGGAGAAGTCATAAGAACCAGGGGGAAAAATAAACGCACAAACCCAAGTGTAACCTGCCTTGATGTTGATTTATCTGATTTTTCCGCTGCTTTACGTGTTAAAACTGAAGAAAAATCCAATACCTGGTGTCAGGACTTGAGATGCCGGTCAAAAAACGCCAGTGAACGCTGCCAGGCCAGTTTGGCCGCCTCTTCATCATAACGGGGTGTCGTGTCATTGTGAAAACCATGATGGGCATTGGCATAGCTATGCATTTCATAGTCTTTGCCATGCTCTTTGAGGGCCTTTTCAAAGTCGGGCCAGCCCGCATTGATTCGGTCATCGTTCCCGGCATAATGGATTTGCAACGGTGCCTTGATGGCCGCTACTTCCGAGGCCGGTGGCTGGGCGCCATAAAATGGCACCGCGGCGGCCAGGTCGGGCATGCGTACCGCCATAATGCCAGCCACCCCGCCCCCGTAACAAAAACCAATCACCCCCAGCTTCCCGCTGGACTCGGGATGGGTTTTCAGGAATTCGGCGGCTGCCACCATATCTTCGGTGCGTTTGCCCGGGTCCAGTTTGGCAAACATCTCCCTGGCCTTGTCTTCATCACCCGGGTAGCCGCCTGCCACCGCCAGGGCATCGGGCGCAAAAGCCAGATAACCCTCAAGCGCCAAACGGCGAACAACGTCTTCTATGTAGGGATTCAGGCCCCGGTTTTCGTGGATAACCACCACCGCCGGCAAGGGGCCGCTGGCATTGGCCGGGCGCGCCAAATACCCCTTCATGGTGCCATTGCCTTTGGGAGAAGGATATTCAACATATTCTGCCTTGATCCGGCTGTCGTCTGTGGGCACCTGTCGGGCCCAGGCAAAATTGGGTTGAAGGCTGTCCAGAATGGCCGCAGCAGTAACCCCCCCAGCGGCAAAACGGGCACTGCGGTTTAAAAACTCGCGTCGGCTGATAATGCCGTGCACATAGAGATCAAACTCTTTCAGTACGGCGGGCGAAAAATCACTTGCTTTTTTACGTTTCATGAATGCACTCCTGTTGACGATTTATGTCCATTAAGAACAGTGCGTTACAGCAAGAAAAAAGAACAGCCAGTTTCTTGGCAAGCCATTATTCACATGATATATCAGAAAACTCTTTGGCCGCATCAACAAATAAATGCTTAAGTTCGTTAATTTCCCGCGAACTATACAAGCGCCCATTTGTTGCATCGGCCACACAGCGGGAAAGGCCATTACCACTAACATCCACTACATTTATTTGTAATCTTGGCTTAACTTGCGCCAGCCACTCACTGACTGCACAGATATTTTCACCACAGCCATCTTCACCATCAATAAACAAAATGATCATAGCATCATTTTTTACACCATCAACTTTTGAAGCGGCCAGCCTTAAACTGGCCGCTAATGGCGTGCCATCATTTGCGCCGGTTTTTTTTAACTGCTGCATGAGTTGCTCACGCTGTTCATTCCTATATAAACCGTGATCAACCAGCTCTTGACAGCCCTTAAATGTAATCAGCCTTGTATTAATATCAGGATGCAGGCTTGATAGCATCTGCTCATATGCCTGTCTGGCAACCTGCTCTCTGGTAGGCTCGCTTAACAGCTGCAAACGTCTTGGGCTTAGATTGAAAGGATCGTATAAGGCATTGGTGTCAACAACCCACTGTTCATCTTCTGCGCTGGCTGCGATATTAAGTCGCATAGAGCCTGATGTATCAAATACGGTTACAAAATCAGGCACCTGAGATATTGTTTCCTGCTTACTGCATACATAATTGGCAATAGGGCTTTTGCCCGTTTCCGTGCTAACTGAAGAATCCGGTCCGTCCCTGCCGTTCCATAGCCACCATAACAAAAAAAGCAGTGCGGCCAGCAATAACAATAGAAGCAGGCCCCATAAGCAAGCTTTTCTGTTTTTCATCGTTAAGGCCGCTGCAGTCCCGGCTCCTGCCACATGACTGGACGCTTCTGGCGTTATTGGGTTGTCTGAAACAACCTTATCCGGATCCAGCAAGTGCCAATCCACAATCACAGGCTGATTACCTATCTCATACAGCCGCTCTGGATTAACCTCCCGGAGCAAGGCATCCAGGGTTCGTCTTGACGCCTGTTGCGCAGGCGTAGCAAGGGATTGAGCCAGATGTGCCAATGAACGCTTGCGCTGTTCCAGCAACGTTAACAGTTGTTGCTGCCGGTCCTCGGGCAAATCACGAAAAGGAACCGCCTGCCCCTCAAGTGCAGACCACCACTCAAGCCGGCCATCGGCGCCTTTACGGCTACTGGCAAACAAATTGGCCAGATAAGGTGGGCATACTTTGCCCAACAGCGGATTCAATGCCAAAGCATGACCGCTTAATTCAGTATATAAACAAGTGGTGCGTACTATTCTTTGCATACATGCCCAAAAAAGGAGCGGCACTCTCACTAATAACCGCTCCGGCAAAACGCCTTAAAAGCCCAGGCTCAACTCCAGTCGGCTGATCGTGCGCTTCAACTCATCAATTTCCTGTTGCCTGACTGCAATCACGGCCGGATCATCGCTGTTAACACTTTGCAATTTTTTCGCTTGTGCATCAAGCGCCTGAATCTGCGTTTGCGTATCAGCTTTGCTTGCATGCCTGGTTTTCAGCTGTGACAGCAATTGATTAAGAGACCCCTGCAATTTTTTTTGTTGCTGCTGTTGTGCTTTCAAATCCTGACTGACCGCCTGCCGCTGCGCTTCCAGATTTTCATAAACCTCACGAAACATCTTGTTTTCTGCACGGGCATCTAACAAGCGCTGCTCATTACTTTGAATCTGGGATCGATACCCACCACCAAGATCACAATTTAATTTTTCCAGCATACTTGGGTCTGCTTTGCTTGAATCACATAATTGCTGATTCGCGCACCCGGTCAGAGTCAACACCAATACGCCGGCACCGAATAAAAGTTTACGCATGAGCATTATCCCAAAGTAATCGCTGAGCGCTGGTTATACAAAGCATCCACTTCCGCCTTTAACGATGCCACTTTCTGATTCATGCGCGCAATTTCCCTTTCCATCGCAACAACCTTATTACCGGCACCGTCCTGACGCTCTTTTTGGGCCGTTTCTTTATACGCATCAACTTTAATCTGCATGTTTTTAAGGTCACTATTAAGAATAGCAATGTTTTGATCAATACCCACCAAATCTTTTTTAGCCTTTTCGACATTGATATTTTTACTTGCCATATCGCGTTTGATTTGTGCCAGTTTTGCCTTGTCATCAACAATTACGCGCTGCGCCACATTAGTGCGTTGCACCACGCGCGCGGTATCGTCCTGAACGTCTTTAGTCATGGCCTGCAAACGTTGCGTCGTATTGGCGTATTTTGAACGCCGGTCATCAAGATAATAGTTCGCACCCATGGCAACACCACAAGCGGCTACACCTACCGCAATAGCGCAAGCAGCTTTATTACTTGAATTAGACACTAAACACGCCAATACCCCCACACCTGCCGCAACGGCACATGCCTGATAACCGGAACGGTTAAAAAACTTGGCGGAGCTGTCATTTTTCAGCCTTGTATCTGCGGAATGGGTCGCCATACTGCTACCTGTAGAAGCACAACCTGACAAAACAAGCACACTGGACATAACCAGGCTCACCAAGGTTTTTGTACGAAAAAATGATTTGACCTGCATCTGTACTATCCTCTCATTTTGGATTATTAACGAATTTTCTTGCAATTACCCAGCCATTGATCTGTATTGATTCTCTGCCTGGCAAAGAAGAACTGCTGATTTTCCCAATGCGCAGCAAGATATGGTTTTAATTCTTTTAATTGTGGGTTTTGAGTAATAATTTCGGTCATGATAGGCACCTGCTGTTTAATTGCCGACTCGCCATACAGCGTCGCTGCATCAATAAGACTGCTTGCATAGTAACGGCTCAATTTTTTCAGGCGTTCATGCTGTTCATCCAACCGTTCTTTACGAGTACCGCAACTGTCATCAGGGTTATCAATCGCACAATTAAGTGAATAGTTATGTTGCAAAAAATCAAGGTATTTGCCATCGTCCAGCATTTTGGTGCATAAAAACGCCCCCAGATTCAGGCTGGCACGAATGGCCTGGTTACGTGCTTCTTCCTGCTGCTGGTTACTGGCACGCAACTTGCTTTCCAGGCTTATCAACGCATCTTTCAAGGAAGTGTCTTCTACAGTAGAAACAATTTGCCCCAACTGTTGGGTCGTATCCTGGCTGCCATCCACTTCATTGCCCTTACCCAGCTTTTGCCAGTTTTCATCGATACTGCCAACGCGCTCTCGAGAGGTTAAAACCGGTGCTGCCAGCACAAAACGGAAACCCGTCGCCTTATTCGTTTGCTCTCCAGATGGCGAATAATAGGATTCTTCACGCCGGCTTGAACTACGTATTTCATCTTCTTTGCTTAAAAAATTGCCCCCACGGACAATATAACCACCTGCCTGGCCATGCGTGCGATCCAATTTATTCAATCGAAAAGACTCAAACATCATTTCTGACGCATTACCCAACATATCGTGCAAACCCAATGGATTGGCTTTTAACAAACCGCTAAGCTGCAGCTTTCCATTCGCTGATTGAGCCCCGCCAAACCACTCATAATTATTAATCCCTTCAGGCATTGGATAACGCATATCACGAAACTCGGCACTGCTTACTTCCAGCCCCCCACGAGCGGCAAACTCCCACTCTTCTTCGGTAGGCAGGCGCACGAACCCCATCACACCATCTTCCAGCGGTATAGCCTGAGGCGCCTGTTCACGCAGCCACAAGTTATATTTGTCTGCCACCTGCATCGCATTAAACCAGGACTTACTAACAACCGGCAAACGCAGCTTATTTGACGATGCAACACACTCCTCATCCATCAGCGCTTTATATTGCAACATGGTCACTTCATACTTGGAAATCAGGTAGTAGCGAAGCTGTTTGTTTTGTTCGGAAAAGCTGCCTGCCAGAAAAGTGGGGCGAGTATGCTCTACATACCCCCACACGTCGCTGTCCTGCCCAAGCTGGATGGAATAATCATCAAGCGGATTGCTTGAAGGAATAAATATTTTACGAAAGACCATTGAACCATTGCATGGCATCGGCAAGATCACATCGTCCGCTAACGGCGCCGGATTGTAATGTTTTTCACTCCAGGGCACTTCAGCTGCCGCTGGACTAGCCAGCGCAGTAAACACACTGAACACACTAACGCCAAGCCATAATTTATAATTCACGCAAACTCTCCGCTGGTTGAATACGAATGGCACGTAAAGCGCCAATTAAAGAGACAAAAACAGCCATCAGCATGGTTAGTAAAAAAGCCAGAACCGCATGACCAACGCTGATATCAACCGAGAAACTGCGGGTATTTTGACTGCTGACTAACACCTGGTTAAATATTTCACTTACCAACATATACAAGCCCAAACCTGCGATATAGGCTAACGTTGTAACGATAAAGGCCTGCAACACGACATACCCGGCAATAGACAAATTGCTAAAACCAAGCAGCCTTAGGGTTGCCAAACCTTTGCGTTTACGATCTATGTTTGCGATAAAAGCCCCCATCAACGAGGCAACACAGCCAATAAGGGCTGTCAGCGCGATCACGCTAAAAATCAAATTCAACACCCGGTTTATCGCCTTAACAGCCTCTATTTCAGCCACTCGACTCGTATTCTCTATTCGCTGCTTTGCCAACCAGTCACTAAGGCTAGCGACATCATCAGCACGCTTGGCATACAGACGGACCTTAGCAAAGACAACGGGCATATTTGTAACCGGCGTCCCTGTCTTCAAGCCAAACTGCGGTATATGCATCCCATCACGAAATTGTTCCAACGCAATCAGCAAGGCACTATTAACGAATATTGCCGGACGCAGAAACCGGGATTTTTCCAACACAGCAACAACCTCAAGGCTGGTTTCACCACGCTCAATAAGCTGATTCAGTTTCCGTAATACGCGCAAGTGAATGGTATCGCCCGCCTTCACATTTAATTGCTGTGCGGCACTATCACTCAAGATAACCTGGCCACCCTGTAAATCACTCGACACCGTGTTCAACAAGGGGTCACCTTTGGCGGTTGGGATAACTTCGGCATTTTCCACAAAGTGCCGGTTATCCACATATAAATCCGCCTGTGTATTCAAAGAACGCGTTTGTCCAATCGCAAACCCAACCTCTGCTTTATGTTGCAGCTGCGCTATCCAGTCTGGTGAATAGGCAGCGCTGCTTAACATTTTTATTTCAAGGTTACGGGGATCACTTAGTAACTCTTTTTGCAACTGGCTAACCACCCCATGCTTTAAACCAAATAAAAGCAGTAATGGCGCAATCACTGCCACCAATGAAGCGGCCATACAAAACGACACTTTGCGGTCATGCCAAAGATCGCGTGAAACGAGGCGCCACAGTAATAAAAAATCAATCATTGGCAAGTAAAAAAGTTGATTCACCTGGCTTGCTGTGAGCGTGTAAAACCGGCAATCCAAATTCTTTAACCAAAGCCCAATCATGCGACACCACTAAAGCACTAAGCTGCGAAGCATTAACCACTTCAAGGAACAGTTCAAACAGATTCCTTGCACTATAGGGATCCAGGGCCGCAGTCGGCTCATCTGCCAGCAAGAGCTGGGGCTCATGCGCAATCGCACGCAAACAGGCCACACGTTGCCGCTCACCAATAGACAAAGCCTGCGGCATTTTTTTTATTAAACGATTTATTTTCAGTGTTTTGATTGCCTTATCAAGACGTTCATTATGTGGTGGCAGGCCTAAAATCCGTCTTGGCAACTGAATATTATCAAGCACATTCAAATACGGTAGCAACCCCCCATTTTGCAAAATAAAACCCAATTGCCGTGCGCGTATTTGCGCCAGACGGGTTTCATTTTGCTGCTGTAACAGGCGGTTTATATCAATGGCAGGCGCACCTAACTTAAAAACGCCAGCCTGATCTGGTTTAAGCAATAAACCCAAGGCCTCAAGCAGCGTGCTTTTTCCACAGCCACTCTCTCCCGTCACCGCCATAACCTGTCCCGGGCCTAACGCCAGACGGGGCAACAATACTTGATGCTGTTCATCTCCCGTCCCGCGTGTAATCATCAAGTCATGTACACATAACATTTAGGGCATCATCTCCAAGGGGACCGGATAAACATCCTCACGGGCATCCGCCTGTTCACTTAGCTTTACCCAACGATCAACATCAGCGTTATAGCGTTGATAGTGTCGAAGTTTGGTACTGACATTACGAATGAATTTTTCTTGTGCCAAACCATCCCAGCCTTTCCAGGTTTCCTCATCAAGGTTAAGCACCTCACTCTGGTACGGCAAGTCTTCCAGATACTCGGCCAGCACACCCAGCTCGGCCAGCTTAACATTATCTTTTTGCTTCAACTGATTGGGATCTGTTCCCATGGTAGCGGCCAGCGAGCGCAAACGGGTAAACATTTCCGAGGGAGAAATCAACCCCTCATTTGCGGCACTTAAAATGTCTTTCATGACGTCGCTTAAGTCACTAAGTTGACCCTTGGTTAATAAAACGCGCACATCCGTAGTGGGAATATTTTGTTTTACCAAATCACGGTCACTAATCCATGCCTCAAAGACGGGCGGTGCCTGGGCACCCGTTTTACTGCCCAAATAGGCCAATTGCATTGCATGGCCAATCAGGCTGGCATCTTCAAGCATTTTTGCTTCTTCTTCTGTTTGTGCATGAACCGCTCCGCCAACCGCAGTTTCACCCATATAGGCCGCTTTTACCTGACTGATAATGGCATTTGCCAGGGCATCCACTTTTTGCCCGAACTGGCTCACGTTACCGGCATTCACCGAGTAATAAAGCGATGTACCTGTCTGGGTATAGTTTGAAAGTACACGATATTGACTTTCTGCACGCACATGGTCGTTTTCCCCCTGCGGGGTTTTTAAATGAAGCGTATAAATCGCAATGCCATGCTTACTTGCCTCCAGCCTTACTTGCTCTGCACCAAGCCCGGTTCCACTTAACACATCATCGCCGTCGATAGCGCTTGCATCGGTAATTAGCACAATATAACGGGCACCAAACTCACTCCAGTGAATTTTATCAAGGGCCTCCATCACGCCTGCAAAGGGATCTTCATGCCAGTAAGTGGTTGAGACTTTTGCCTGGGCCAAATCCTTAATCTTATTCAGGAAATCTTTGCCATCCTGTACATTATTTGGGTCAACGTACATCTTGGTCAGATATTCAAGGCCGGGGCGATTTTTAAGACTGCTGCGGAAAGAAACCAGGCCAAACTTCACCTGCTTGCCCAAACTTTCCTGCTCTATCCGCTGATAGATATTTTGCACAGCTTGCCGTATGCGTTCAATGTAAGGCTGCATGGAAATTGTCGAGTCAATCACGAAGACCACGGCAGCACTAAACTCTTTGAGTTGGCTAACAACGTCAGGCGCTGCATTACTATTTTCATCAGCCTTGGTTACCGACGCCACATTCAGCACGCGCGTCCGGAACCCTTCTTCCGTCATTACCTCATCACCACTAAGGATGGGTAACAAATAGAACTGATTGTTCAAATCAATAAAAAACTCCGGCTCTTGCGCCAGAATGCCGTCTGCCACTTTTTTTTCCTGTAATGCCGTCTGCAAAGGCTTCACCAGACTTGCCGGATTTTCAGCATCCAGAATTTGTTCAAGGGCTTCCCGTTCTTTAAAAAACAGCAAACGGTCACGATTGGCAGGATTGGTAAAAGCAAGCGTAAGCTGCATTTTCCAGTCAACGACACAATCTTTTGGCAGCCAGCCCACTGTTTGACCATAACTGTCGGGGCCAACTTTCAACCACTCTGAACCCGAACCATTGTTACGTTCATACACATAAAAGCGGCTAAAAGCAGGCTGTGGAACACCCTCAAGCTGGGCAGGCTGATTGGCCAGTTTGCACCCAGGCGTTGTAAGCACACGTTGATACAGGGTTTTCTTCCCCTCTTGCAACAACGGTTTATCAGCGGCCATGACATGAGCGCTGAGAATAAATGCGCCCAGCAGGAAACTGGCCAGACGAATTGAGACTGATTTCACTTGTTTAACTCCTCAAGACGTTGTTTGGCTTCATTATTGCCCGGATCATTTTCAATGACTGTTTCATACCAATAAATAGCGGTTTCAATATCAGCCTCTTTAAAGCAGGCATTGCCACCCGAGAATTTGGGGTCATACTCTTTGGCATAAGCCAGCGCAATGGCGGTATCACCCGATTGCGCACGGTTGGCGTACAAGCGCTGGGCAATACCGCAATGAGTGTTTTCTTTGGCTTGCTGGATAACCGTCAAGATGGCAGAGCTGTCCGTCGTGTCATTCAGGCAGTTGCGTATAAACGCCAGCTCGTTTTCTTGCGCCATGCCAGTAACCGAGCATGGACCGTCTTTAACCGCTGCGACTTCCGGCTTTGTAGCAGAAGCAGAGACCGTGACATCCGCACTGTTTTTTTGCTGCAAGAACCACCAGGCAAGTAATGCCAATAAAACGACCAGCAACAGCAACACCAGTACCCATATTATTTTCTTACCTGCTCCAGCCGTTTTTTTATGGGTAATATCAGGCTGAACCGGTGCCTGCACCACAGGAGCGGGAGCCGCTTCAGCCACCAGAGGCGGTTCGGGCTCAGGGACAGGTTCAGGGACCTGCTCTTCGATGAGCTGCCTTTCAGGTGTCACCAGCACAGATGAGTCAGCCGGCAATTGACTTTGGCCCAGGGCAGAACTGGGTAACAGCCCGGACGCAAGTTTCAAGACCACGGCCCCTTCATTACCGGCACTATTACGCACGGTTATACGGTAGGCTGCGGATGTTGTTTCCAGAAGCGGATCAAGCAAATCCTGCCCAATATCAAAGACCAGATCATCTTCCTGCCCTTCCACCGGGGGCAAGGTAAACCAGTGTTCACTCCCACTCCATCGCGTTTGGGAATCATCCAGAAAGTACTGATCCTGGTTACGCTGAAGTTTAAACTTCAAGCCCTCTGTTGCTTCATGCCAGTTTTTGATACGGATTTGCGCGTACCCAGGAATATTGGGCTGTAATGTTTCCAGGCTAACTCTTATTTTCATTCTCAGGATGCCTTAAAATTCTCAAGGATAAGACCAAGATTATTATTTTGTTCCAGGGTGATTTCACGCCCCTGATTATGGCCGGCATTATTTATAGTTAAATCAAAAACGGCAGAAAGCCAATCAAACAGATAATTCCTTCCCTGCTCAGCCGCTTTTTCAGACAATACAGGCAAGTCTTCAGGGCATTGTTGAGAATAAAAATCAAACACGGCTCCGGGCTGATCTTTCAGGCGTTTGCTTCTGTTTTCAGCGGCTTTATCAAGATTGCCCAACCAGGCAATATAATCCTGCAAAACCAGCTGCACGATAAGCACCTGTTTGTCTACCGTCCGCTCGCGCCGGTTCCCAATTGAGCTGTACTGCATTAGGGCTGCCACTATTTTTTCCTGCAATCCATAGCGATAGCTGGCAATAATAATTTCATCAATCAGCACACTCACCGTCTCGGGCTTCCTGAATAAGATTGCCAGTACTGCCGTCTGTTCGGGCAAATTGCGTAAATGGGCAATCCAGGCACTAAACACGGCTTTGGCAAAACGATGCTCTTTACCACTTTTTTCTTTTGGTTTGAGATCTGCCACCGCAACTTCCGTGTCTGCGCCAGCTGCCGAAAAAAGATCGCCAAAATCAAACCCGCCGTCATCCCCATACAGGGGCGCAGGCGTAGCCGTCTGGACTTGCCCTTCATCACTGTCATCCACTGGGTCTGCTTCATACATACCGCTTAAATACAGATCACGCAAAACCTCTTCAGGAATGGCCATGTAATGCATCAGCTCAGCAATAGAACGGGCATCCTGCCCCAGGCCACCAAGAATCAGCCGTGCTTTATTGTTTTTTTCAGTGAGTGCGGCCTCACCATCAGCCTGATACCAACGCCTCAGATCAGCACCCAATGATTTATTAAGCTGTTGCCACTGTTCTTCAATGCGTTGCAGCTTAAGGCCAAGATCAGCAATTCGACTAACACTACTGCTGAACCGGCCAATACCGCCATCGTTCAGGGACAGCATGCTATCCCAGGCTACCTCGGGCTGGGCTACATGCCGTATCGTTGCCGGTGTCTGAACAAAAGCATTGCGTAACGCTGCCAGCTTGGCCTCATTCTGAACGACCAGGCTTTCTTCATTATCCTGACTATCCAAATTGATAAATGATGTTTGCAGGCGTGGTTTACGCACCAGAAAGGTGTTATTAAACGCTTGTCCAGGCTCCCATTCCTGCATCCATGGCAAATTCCCAAAGCGCTCCATCATGGTTAGCTTTAGCATATTTTCTGCCGCTTCAGGCATCTGTTCAGGCTTTAGATTAAGCGCATTGCCAATAAAGCCGTCCATCATGGTTAAGGCCCAAATCAATCCGCAACGCCCCTTGCGCTCTTCGGGTGAAGCACCTTGTGTTTTATGGATCCAGTCAGACAGGACCGGCCCAACCGTTACCACTTCGCTTTGCTTGAATGAACTGGTACACATGACCAGTGCATTCATTTCCTGCGAGGTGGTATAGCGCTCAAAAAGATAGGCCACTTTACCCCGTAAAAACAGGCGCGCTACCGGACTGGCATCAGAGCCCACCTCTCGTGCATCTTCAATGTTTAATAGCTGCTGACGGGTACGATAACCGGGGAAGTCAAGCAAATCGACTTCTTCCACAATTTCAGCTTTGGGCGCACTGGCAAGCGGAAAGACGATTTCGGTTGTCAGGGCAGCCAGTTGTGCCGTTAACACACTAACAGGATTGCCTGGCTCTGCATTAACCAGAGGCCGTACCTGAACCGGGATATCCTGCTGGGTCAATAACAAATTCAGGGTATCCACATTCATGATACTGTTTTCCTGAACCAGTGAACCACCCTGCTCTTTGATGAGTACATCGACGGGGGCAACAACCGCCTCACACAAACCCAGCTGATGTAAAACACGGCTTAGCTGCACATAGGTCTGGCTTAATAAGGCCTGCTGTCCCCACAAGATTGAAAACACCTCAGCACGTTGGGCAATACTTAAATAAGGGGCAATTTTTATAAGGCGCGGCCAATAATGCGCATCCAGTTTGCCCACTGAGTTTTTCGCCAGGACATGCAAATAATCCATCAGTGCCACAATATCTTCTGCACTGACCCCTGGCACTATGCGGCTGGTATCAATATTGTCGTAGGGAGCCAGAACTCGCTGAATCAATGTTTCTGAAATTTTGAATTCAACACCTTCCTGATCAAAATCCTTGAACCAGGCATTGGACAAAATCATTGCAATTTCAATTTCCCGGAACAAGCGTAACTGCAACGGATAGGTGGGATCTTTAACTGTCTGTTTTTGGACGGTAAAACGGGTTACCAGACCCGTTGCCTCTTTACCGCTGCCAACGGGATTGAAATGATCCATGAAATTTAAGGTCTGGCCATTGGCTATTTCAGTTTCCAGATCGCCTTTGGCATCAGCGGCCAGCGCTGAAATAAGATACGACTTACCCGCTTGCGACAAACCAAAAAAACCAACCGTCATAGGCGTGGCCGTTGCGCGTCTTAGGTTTTTTGCAAGATTACGGGCCCGATAAAACTTAATATTTAAAGCATTTGCCTCGGCATCTACTGAGGGTACCGTGGCGCGAGCCTCATGAAGCCAGCTCAAGGCCTGAGCAGAACCATTATGAATGGCATCCCATTTCGTCATTAACGACTGCTGTTGGGCGGTTAATGTTTTATTGCTCATTTTACATTCCCACTATCAAGCCAATAATTGGTTTCAGCCATGTTTGTATCTAGCATGGTGTTAAGTTCCAGTTCAAAATCCTTGCGGTTAAAACTGACATTAACAACATTTGATTCTATTCCTGCAATGCTCAATGTATCGCTGGGAACGCCCTGATTTTTTGCATCACGGTCTTCTTTTACCTTGAAGCGAAGCCGAATCACGGGTATTTCAGCCCCGCTATTTTGTGATGCCCGGCTATTCTTATCCTTACCCATCTTGCTAAAGCGCAAGGTGTAAAGCGGAGAGGCGGGCCAACGCGCAATGGGCAGCTGACGAAAACCCAAGCGGATATCACCGCGAAACACCAGTTGTGGGGTATCACCCTGTTCATCCAGCGGAAGTACCATTTGTTGATCCAGGGTTTTGATATCGCTATAAAGCACATCACCCTGAGAAATATGATTACCTTTATCAATCACACCAAAATAACGAATGGTTGAATAAGGCTTTAAATCGACAACCCTGAAAAAGAAACCGGTAATACTGTAGGTGCTGGACAACATGCACAGCATCGCGCCAACAGCAGCCGTGGTTTTCGGATCATCAATCATGCCGTTTTTATGAAATGGAAACCAGCCGCCGGTACGATACTGATGCATGGGTAAAATTCTTCCGGGGTGCAACGGCAAATTCTGACGTACAAAAGCCTGTACCCCGGGTAAACGGGAAGGCCGGCCGGTTAACAGCAGCATATCGCACGGGTAGTGCGCCAAAACCTCACAAAGCGCTGACAAGGACTCGGTAATGGTCATTTTGCCAGATAGAAACATACGGTGAAGCTCACGCAAATCAATATCAATACCAATCTGGTGCAGGTCAAATTCAAGGTCACTTTTCCCCAAATTAAGACGGAGCTGGTTAAGCACAAAATCCTGTACTTTCTTGCTGGCTGTTGCCTGCCCCATTAAATCTTTGAAACTAAAAGTGAACTGCTGTTCATGGCTATCCAGCCCAAACTGTTCATACCTTTTCAAAATACCCAATGCAATAGGCACGAACACCTGCAAAGTCAGTTGCTGACGGCAGATCTCATCTTGTTTACTGATTTGATGATTGCCACATAACACTGACATTAATGTCTCGGGCTGTTTAACCCCGGCAACTGACAATGCCCTGGAAAAATGCGGTAAAACAAAATGGCGTATAACATCCAGAACAATATCATCACCCGCCACTTTGAAACCATCCCGGAAAAGCTGCCGGGGCACAATATGTACGTTACTGCCTGTGCCACTGCTGCCAGCTCTGTCCAGCCGATACTCGGTAATCACCAAATCTGTGGTACCGCCACCAATATCAATGCTGCCAAGAATGATTTTTTCTTCTGTCTGGTCCCGCTTTTTATCGGGGCGTAAAATCGTTTTGAAGAACTGCTCGGGATGCCCTTCAAAATGCTCATTAATTTCAGTAAACAAATACACCAGCTGGCCACATGAGGCCTCATCCCATTCAACATTAAGTTTGGGCAACCGAACAACGGGCTGCGGGATAGAAGAATCATTGTCCCTGACCGCCTCGAAAGGGGATTCTTCACCGGCATGCCAGTCAAGGCTTTTCCAGACCAGGGCTACGGTTTGCTCAAGGCGTTTACGCAATATGGCACGTTCTGCCTGCGCCATTCCTGGCGGGACTGTCAGGGTAATGCTATTTAAATAACGGGGGGTACTGGTTTGCCCCTGACGGGCCCGTTGGGCCGGACTATTCATTTGACACAAGGCCTGCGTCAATACCTCTGCCAACATAAAAGTCATCAGGGAACTGCGTGAATATTTTGGTTCAAAAACAGGAAGGCGATCATCTTCATCCAGGGTATATAAGGCCTCGCCATGTTCATTAATCAAATGCGCAAAAGGAGCTGCCGTTGCCTGGGCTTCGGTGTCGTTTTTGATATAAGATGAATTGAATCGCCAGCTATGCATATAGGGCTTTTCATCCCACAAATAGCGTTTTGGACTGGATAAGCCGGTAGCCCCTTCTGTGCCACGACGCTGACCGGCCAGACGACCCGCTTCCGCACCTACACGCGCCATGGTTGGCCAAAGAAATGAGTCTTTACGGCCACTTTTAACCGCAAAGTTTTCTTTGCCAAAAACGGCCTGGGCAAATTCAACACGACTGTCAAAGGGTTCGTTATAAACCCTTTCAGGTGCAGACAAATCACGCAATTGCAAAATATAACGGCTATTCAAACGGGAACTGTCATTGCCCAGGTTTTCGATGAGTATCCCGCAGGTTCGCGAATTACCAACATCAAGCACCAGGTCAACCGGTATCGTTGATACTGAAGTGTTAAGCTCACTACTAACCATCTTGACGGTTGGCACTTTACGCTTTGGCTGGACTGGGCTTTTATGCACGGTACTTGGTGCCAGCAAGCTAAGCACATTAAGGTAATGAGCCTGTGGTTCACGGCGTGTCAACGCATCATCAAGTTCTTCTGCATCAAGATGAGCAGACCCATGTTTGAATATTTCTTCCAGCCAGCCATTGACCCATTCCTGCATAAAAAACCAGCGGGTTTGCCCTACGCCAATACTCAAGCAAAATAAAGCACCTGAACTGACGTCTTTTTTGCTGGGTGCCAAATAGCTGGAATGCTCATTTTCGGGCATTAAATTCGTATCGAAAGCAATGGTGACCCGATAATTATTTCCATCAAGGTCAGGACTGTCCAATTTGACAATGCGCATTCTGGCCCAGTTTGATGGCCCCTGATCATAATGAAACGGGGCATTAAACTTTACAAATGGCAATGGCAACCATTCAGCGTTCAACAATTGCAGGCTTGCTTCAAGGGGCACATCATACTCAGGCTCCACCTTGACTATATTGTTGGGAATAACTTCAGGTGTCTTGTCGTAATAATAAAAGTCATTCTCTTCATTATAGGCAAGACGGGTAACCGTCTCTGGGCTGGCTTTGGCAAATTCACCGCCTGGCTCTTTCTTAACATTTAAATCAAGGCCAAAATCAATAAACTGAATACCGGTATTGCTTACCAAGGTAATATTATCTTCAAACTGTGTGAGTTCAGGCAACATGTTATGTGATCAGTCCTATTTATTCTCATTACGCATATTGATCGGGAAGCTGGTATCGTCATACTTCCCTATACAGTCAGCGGCCGATGTAGCGCCCGGTGCACAAACAACCTCAGGCATTTCGAAACTTGAGCCATCGGCACACACAGAGCGCCCCAGGCTGTCAATATGCAAATGGCCATTAACCATTTTTGCGCTTGCATCTCCGCTACACTGCGCACCATTTACATTTTGCAAGGTTACCTTGCCACTTCCCTGATTAAACTCGTACTCAAGACTCAGCGGCTTACCTGTGCGTTTGTCCTGGATGCCCGAACCCGCCTTCCAGGTTCCATTCAGAAACCGGGCCGGACCGTCTGGCGCAAGCGCTGGCAATTCAAGGTTTTGCGCAGTGACTGACGGTGCAGGTACTCCGGCCAAAGCAGGGTCATTGGGCAAGCCCGCTTCTTCCGGCAACAGGGACGGATTGGTTAAAACGGGCGGATCTGTCATCCCGGTCTGTGAACCGGACGTATCATCGGGCAAAAGCAAATTGTTTTCAGGCTGAACCCGGGGAGCCGGCTTACCGGTATCCCGACCACCGGCTTCCATGCTGTTATCCGGTTTCCCGGGCTCTGGCCCCAAGATAGCAGCTGGCGCCAGACCTGGTCCTGTTGTTCCTTCCACACCTGACATTCGTTTATTGCCACCGACAAAATCAGGATTAACGTTTACTAATCTGGCATCTTTTGTTTCGTGTAAAGCTGGGACCTGAGGCTTATTGGCTGGCGGGTTGTTCTGGTTAAAAGAAAATGCCGGCATACCGAATTTATCGGCCACTGCAGGGCTGCAAGCACGCAAACCGAAGAGCAGCAACCACAACAGCAACAGCAGCAGCAATAACCATAAAAGGTACCTCCACCACGGCCGGCCAGCCACTTTTTCACTAACTGCCGCTGGCGGCAAGGCAGAACTGGCCATGGGTTTACTGCCGCTGTTGATGACTGGTGCAACAACAGGCGCCGCCTTGGGGAATAAAGGCAGAAAAGGATCTAGTGGCAGTTTGGCCTTAGGGTAGGTAAACCCCCAAAAGGCAAGGACAGGGAAACCGTTAACCAAATAAACATGGTTGGCATCGGGGGTATACAAAATTTTGGACAAAAGCTTGGCAAAAACCTGGGCATCCTGGGAACGTTGTTGCCCGCTGCCTTTTTGCCGAAGCGCAAAACTCTCGCGATACGCGGTTAAACGATGCTCCAGATTGCGCAAATACCCTCGGGCCACATCACGCTCTTCTTCTGTGGCGGATTCCCACGGGATGACATCGCCTGAAAAAGAGGCATACCAGTCAATGGTATCGCCCAACTGGTCTGTTTTAGGGATGGCAAAATGATCGGCATACAGCAAGCCGCTGTCACCATCTACGGCGCCCAGCTTGCGTTTTAATGCTTCCCGAAGTTGATCGGCCACCCTAAACACTGGTTGCCCAACCTCACCTAAAGAAGTGTAGTCTCCTCTACGCCCGGCGCGCAGTAATGGCCCAGTCAAGCCATTCAACCCTGTCTCTGTCAATTACTTCACCTCTGGAATGGCATGATGGGCTTGCATCCCTATTACAAAAAACATGCGCCAACCAAAAAATAAAAGAATAAAAATTCTTATAAAAAAAATAAAATACGCAAATACGTAAGGGATTATAACAATTAAGCAAGCAAATGTGAGTATATTTAAATTAAGCCAACCAGACATTATTTGCATGACAAAATATATCTGTAACATTTTTTACCTTAAACGCCTGGTCACAATTCAACGGCACTTAAGGGGCGCATCAGCGTATTTATGAACTCAAGATCCTTCAAAACTGGCATAAGCATTCAGAAAACAGCCGTCACTGCTTTTTTTTGAGAGAAGCAGTGACGTTGTTTTCGGTATAATATTGCTGCTGCAATCTCTCTACCTCCATTCACAACCAAGCTTATGAATGGAGAGCCCCCACACAATTAGTTAAAAGGTTCGTTTTATGTCCAACCCCAAAGTCGGTTTTGTCAGCCTTGGCTGCCCCAAGGCCCTGGTCGATTCTGAGCGCATTCTTACCCAGCTGCGCACCGAAGGCTATCAAATTTCCCCCTCTTATGAAAACGCGGATGTGGTGGTGGTTAACACCTGTGGCTTCATTGACAGCGCCAAAGCCGAATCACTTGAAGCCATTGGGGAAGCGCTGGCCGAAAATGGCAAGGTCATTGTGACCGGCTGTATGGGGGTGGAAGAAGATGTGATTCGCAATGTGCACCCCAGCGTGCTGGCGGTCACTGGCCCCCAGCAATATGAAGAGGTGGTGCGTGCCGTGCATGAAGCCGCCCCGCCCAATCTGGAGCACGACCCTTTTACAGACCTGGTGCCACCACAAGGCATCAAGCTAACCCCCCGTCATTACGCCTACCTGAAAATATCCGAAGGCTGCAACCATCGCTGCAGTTTCTGTATTATCCCCTCCATGCGAGGGGACCTGGTTAGCCGCCCAATTGGCGACGTTCTTGACGAAGCCCAGCGCCTGGTCAATGCCGGCGTGAAAGAAGTCCTGGTTATTTCCCAGGATACCAGCGCCTACGGGGTAGACCTTAAGTATCGCAGCGGCTTCTGGAATGGCCGCCCGGTTAAAACCCGCATGACCGAACTGTGCAGCGCCCTGTCAGAAATGGGCGTCTGGGTTCGCCTGCACTATGTATACCCCTATCCCAGTGTCGATGAAGTGATTCCGCTCATGGCCGAAGGAAAAATACTGCCTTATCTGGACATTCCTTTCCAGCACGCCAGCCCACGTATTTTAAAAGCCATGAAACGCCCGGCGTTTGAAGACAAAACCCTGGCCCGCATTAAAAAATGGCGTGAAATCTGCCCCGAGCTCACCATTCGCTCTACCTTTATCGTGGGTTTCCCTGGTGAAACCGAAGAAGATTTCCAATACCTGCTTGACTGGATGAGCGAAGCCCAGCTTGACCGCGTTGGCTGCTTCCAGTACTCGCCGGTAGAAGGCGCGCCCGCCAATGAACTGGCCGACCCGGTACCCGATGATGTCAAACAGGATCGCTGGGAGCGCTTCATGGCCCATCAGCAGGCCATTTCCGCTGCGCGCCTGCAAACTAAAATTGGCAAGGAAATTAGCGTCCTGGTTGACGAAATTGACGAAGATGGCGATGCCATTGGCCGCTCTAGCGCCGATGCCCCCGAAATTGACGGCTGTGTTTACCTAAACAGTGAAAAAGCGCTGAAACCAGGTGATATCGTGCGTGCGGTAGTGACCGAAGCCGATGAATACGATTTGTGGGCAGACGTCAAGTAATGAGCCAGCTTCCCAAAATCATTGCTTTCGATTTCGACGGCACCCTGGCCAATACCCTGCCCTGGTTCGATGAAATCCTGAGCAGTGTTGCACAAAAATATAACTTCCGGGACCCTTCTGCCGAAGAAAAAGCCCGCTTGCGCAGCATGGAGGCAGGCGAGATTTTGCAGACGCTGCAAATCCCTTTCTGGAAGGCGCCTGCCATCCTGATGGAGTTCCGCCAGCGCATGCAAGATGCCTCACCCAATATCGAACTGTTTGACGGTATTTCCGAGGCTTTGCAACAGCTCCATGCCAAGGGATACCAACTGGCCATCCTGAGTTCAAACAGTGAAATTAATGTACGCCAGATTCTTGACAAGAATGTGAGCTACTTTGATGAGTTCCTGTGCGGCACTGATCTTTTTGGCAAACCGGCCAAACTGGGAAAATTGCTGGATAAACACAAACTGCCCTCCGCCGAATGCCTGCTTATTGGTGATGAGTTACGCGATATTGAAGCGTCCCGCAAAGCCAAGGTCATGATGGGTTCAGTTACCTGGGGCTATAACAGCCGTGATGCCCTGCAACAGCAACAGCCCGACTTCCTGTTTACCTCACCGGCAGACATCGTGAAGGCGTTAAGCTAACTGCCAGGCGTTCTCACGCTATAGCGTGAACGCAGACTCGTTCCCATACGGACATGGGAACGAGAAGGCCAAGGACTGGCAGGATTACGGCTTGAACACAATATATCTTGAATAGATAAAACCCAAAAACAGGCTGACACCTGAAAAAAACACCAGCGTGATAATGGGCAAGGCACCCAGAGCATCAGCGCCCCATCCAACCAGAATGGAAAGCGCCCCCATGAATGACACAAACAATAAATAACGCCGCAAACTGGCATTGGACTTGAACGTAAACTTGGCATTGACAAAAAAACTGAAGGTTACGGCAATGCAAAAGGCCACAAAATTACTAACTGCCTGATTAGCGCCCAACACCGCATACACCAGGAAAAAGACACCCCAGTGAATTAGCGTATTCAACACACCAATCAAAAAATATTTTGAAAACAAAACACCGGTTTTCATGCGTTCAGGGTTTCCAGCCCGTTACAAACACCGCAACCGGCTGTCGCTTGCCCCCGGCCTTTTGCAGCTCAAGCAAACGCAGCACACCCTGCCCGGTGGCAATATCCACCCCGTCGGCCGTGGCACGCAATACCGTGCCGGGTTCTGCGCTGGTAGCCTCATGTAACGCTACTGCCTGCCATACCTTAACCGGATCTTTCAGGCCTGGCAGCAGCAAGGTTGCCCCAGGCACCGGGTTAAAAGCCCGAATGCGGCGGGCAATGGTTTGGGCATCCTGGTTAATATTAATAGGCGCTTCAGACTTTTCCAGCTTGGCGGCATACGTCACCCCTGCTTCAGGCTGGGCCACAGGCTTCAGCTCACCCGTACCCAACTTGCCTAATACAGCAGTAATACATTCAGCACCCATGGTGGCCAACTGGTCATGCAACCCGGCAGCGGTCTGATCTGTAATATCAACGCGTTTTTCAAGCAACACCTCACCGGTATCCAGCCCGGCATCCATTTGCATAATTGCCACCCCGGTTTGCGCATCACCGGCTTCGATGGCGCGCTGAATAGGGGCGGCACCCCGCCAGCGCGGCAACAGGCTGGCATGAATATTAAGACAACCATATTTAGGCAAATCAAGCACCCATTGGGGCAAAATTAACCCATAGGCCGCCACCACCATGACATCAGGGGCCAGCGCCTGCAACACCTGTTGCGCCTGCCGGGCCTCATCGGGGTATTTACCGTCAAGCCGCAAGCTTTGTGGCTGCAATACCTGCGCCCCTTGCGCCACGGCCTCTTGCTTAACCGGGCTGGGCGTTAATTTCAGCCCTCTGCCCGAAGGGCGATCGGGTTGGGTCAGCACCAACGGGACGTCGTGCCCAGCGTTGACAATCGCCTCATAGGCCAGCCGGGCAAACTCGGGAGTACCGGCAAATACAACTCGCATCATTCTTTATCTTCCTGCAAACAATCCTGAATGATAACGATTTTAACTCACTACATACGGTTAATCAGGAACATCACCACTTATGCCTGGTAGATTCGGGTAAAGTAAATGAATCAGCGCAACCGTCATTACCGTTGATACGGCCCGTCAATTTCAGCTATTACATCAATTATTATGAGTCCATTACCCCATTCCGACCCCAAACACCACGATGCGCCCGGCCACCACCATCCCACCGTAAAAAAGCCCGGCGCTACCCTGTCTCAAAACAATGAACGTGTCAGGGTAGCCCGCGTTAGCACCTGGGTCAGTGTCGCGGTTAACTTCAGCCTGTCGGTCTTGCAAATTATTATTGGCGTTATCGCCCAGTCCCAGGCCTTAATTGCTGATGCGATCCACACCCTGTCCGACCTGGTATCTGATTTTGCCGTGCTGTTTGCCAACAAACACGCCAATAAAGGGCCCGATAAAAACCACCAATACGGGCACCAGCGTTTTGAAACCCTGGCTTCGCTGGGCATAGGGGTTTTATTGTTGCTGGTGGGCGTTGAAATGATCTGGGCGGCAGGCAAAAGCGTGCAAAGCGGACAGTCTATTGCCCTGGTACACTATTCAGCCCTTATCATCGCCCTCGCCACCCTGGTGGGTAAAGAGCTGCTTTTCAGGTATTTGCTTAAACAGGCCGAAAAAGTACGCTCTTCCATGCTGGTGGCCAATGCCTGGCATTCGCGCTCTGATGCCGCCTCATCCTTAATTGTGGCCATCGGCATTCTGGCCAACATGGCCGGCTTTACCTGGGCCGACCCGGTTGCCGCCCTTATTGTGGGTTTAATGATTTCCCGCATGGGCCTTAAATTCATCTGGTCTACCCTGAATGACCTGACAGACCGTTCGGTTGACGCCGAAACCTACCAGCGCATTCATGACAAGCTGGCGGGCACCCCTGGCCTGCTGGGTATTCATGACCTTAAAACCCGCAAAATGGGCGATATGATTTTAGTGGAAGTACACCTTGAACTGCCCGCCAACATGACCATTGCAGAAGGCCATGAGATTTCTGAAGAGGCCTGCCGACGGGCCATGGTGGATGAAGATATTTTAGATATTACCACCCACTTTGACCCGCATTAAATAGCCCGGCAGGCTTGACACCTGCCCGGCCTATGCCCCGTCTTTTACAACAAGAGGCGCAGAATATCAGGCACAAACAGCAGCCCGTTTATTAACCAGGGCCTTGCCGGCACGGCTGGCATTGGGGCGTTGCAGGTAATCGGAAATCCACTGCCCGGTGGTAATCACGTCATCCAGGTTAATACCGGTTTCAATGCCCATGCCATGCAACATATACAGGACATCTTCAGTCGCCACATTGCCGGTTGCGCCCTTGGCATAAGGGCAGCCACCCAATCCGGCTACCGATGAATGGAAAATTGAAATACCGGCCTGCAAAGAAGCATATATATTAGCGAGCGCCTGCCCGTAGGTATCATGAAAATGCCCGGAAACCTGGCGCGGATCAACCTTTTCGGTAACCGCCGACATGACCCGGTAAACCTGGGTAGCCGTTGCCACGCCAATCGTATCGGCTACATCAATTTCATCACAGCCCAGGGCAATCATGCGTTGGGCCACATGCACCACCGACTCAAGCGGCACCTCGCCCTGATAGGGGCAACCCAGCGCACAGCTGATACTGCCGCGCAGGCGGATACCGGCTTCTTTGGCCGCCCGGGCCACCGGCTCGAAACGGTCAATGGATTCATCAATGGAACAATTAATGTTTTTTTGTGAAAAAGCTTCGCTGGCTGCCCCAAAAATAACCACCTCATCGGCTTTGGCCGCCACGGCTCCTTCAAAACCACGCATATTGGGCGTCAGCACCGAATAAATCGTGCCTTCACGGCGCTTGATAGCTTCCATCACCTGGGTACCATCGGCCATTTGCGGCACCCACTTGGGCGACACGAACGAAGTAGCCTCTATATTCAGGAAACCGGCATCGCTAAGCTGGTTAACCAACGCCACCTTGATGTCGGTGGGAACAAATTCTTTCTCATTTTGCAAGCCGTCGCGTGGGCCTACTTCTACAATTTTTACTTTACCGGGCAATGCCATGACTGTCTTCCTTCCTTTTGATTGCTAATTTTAAAAATAATAATAATAATAATAATAATAATAATAATACGGGCCAATAAACGGTTTTATCCAACTTCTTATTATAAGTCTGAACCGGCTAGCGTACACGCTGATATCGCCCGTCATTCAAACGCACAATATAAGACGCCAGCTCCAGTTCCAGCAACAGGCCACTGGCTTCGGACACTTCTATTTGCAAGTCGTTAACCAGGGTATTCAGGCTTTGGGGTTCAAACCCCATCCGCGCCAGCAAACGAAGTTGTTGGGGGCCAGGCACAAAGTCTTCAACAGAGTCTGCCACCATTGTGGCGGCAACACCAGCCGGCATTGTTGACTCAATGCCGGGCAGTTCCTGTTCCGGCACGACTTTTTTTGGCATTTTTTTAACAGCCTCTTTTGAATACCGGGAGGGTGTGTCTGTTTTTACCGGGCTTTTTCTCCCGGGGTTTGCATGATTTTCTGGGGCACCCACCAGCTCTTCCTGGATATCCATGGCCGTTTCCACCAGTTTTGCGCCCTGGCGAATTAAGGCATGACAGCCCCGTGACAAGGGGGAATGAATGGACCCCGGAATCGCAAACACCTCGCGCCCCATTTCGCCGGCCAGACGAGCGGTAATAAGCGAACCGCTTTGTTTGGCCGCCTCTACCACCAGCACCCCTTTGGACAAACCCGCCACAATCCGGTTACGGCGCGGAAACTGGTGCACCACAGCGGGGGTATCCAGCGGCAGTTCTGAAATAAGGGCGCCCTGGTCGCGAATGCGCAGGGCCAGGTTCTTGTTAGCTGCCGGATACAAGCGGTTGATACCCGTACCCATGACGGCAATTGTACTGCCGGTACCCGCAGGCGCCTGTAACGCGCCCTCATGAGCCGCGGTATCGATGCCATGGGCCAGCCCGCTAACCACGCACCAGCCCTGACCTGCCAGATATTTGGCAAAGGCACGGGCATTTTCACTGCCCCCCAGGGTCGCATTGCGGGCCCCCACCATGGCAATGGCAGGCATGGCCAGCACGTCGGGGTGGCCGTCTACATATAACAAAATGGGCGGGTCATGGGTGTCAAACAGCGCTTTGGGATACAAAGAATCGGCCAGCGTTAAAATGTAATGGCCGGGCCGGGCCAACCACTCGAAGGTTTTGTTCATTAACGCCTGAATCCCGGGTTCGGGTGCGCCCGCCAGTTGCAACGCCAGTTTTTGTGGCAAGTATTTCATGAGCTGGCCAACCGAGGCGGCAAACACCTGATCTGGCAAACCAAAAACAGCCAGTAGCTGCCGGGCCGTTACCGGACCCACGCCCGGTTCAAGGGTTAACCTGAGCCAAGCCTGCAATTCTTCTTCAGAATTCATAAATAACATTTAAAAACAAGGATGAAATAAGCATTATCTTACCGTGCCACTGCACTGGGAAAGTCTGGCCCCGACAAGGGCTTGAAATATAACAGTGTGCCACTATTTATTAACAAGTACCAAAGAAAACGGACAATTTGGTCTGCCTGGCAATCAAAAGGGCATTCCCAGGTCATGACCGGGGATAAAGAAATCACCCGCTTAAGGCAGGGCGGATATTAGCAACCCGCAAAAACTGCCTATAATATCGTTATTATTAACGTACCCGGATTCCCATCCGCCACGTTTACCTGAACCAAATTCCTTTTGACGCCTCTAAGCCCTTATACAGGCCAATACTTTTACCACCCGGCAAAGCGCGTATTTTACTTGAACCAACATTTTATTTTATGGCATTACTACCTATTCTTCATTACCCCGATCCACGTTTGCACAAAGTGGCAACACCTGTTGAACAGGTGGACGACCGAATTCGCCAACTCGTCAAAGACATGGCCGAAACCATGTATGACGCACCCGGCGTAGGCCTGGCGGCCACCCAGGTTGATGTTCATGAGCGTATTGTGGTCATTGATATTTCTGAAGAAGGCAACGAACTTCGCGTACTGATCAACCCTGAAATTACCTGGAAAAGCGATGACACCCAGGTTTATGAAGAAGGCTGCCTGTCGGTGCCGGGCATTTACGACAAAGTCGAACGCGCGGCCGAAGTCAAGGTGAAAGCACTGAATGAAAACGGTGAAGAATACACCTTTCACGCCGATGGCCTGCTGGCCGTCTGTGTACAGCACGAACTGGACCATTTAATGGGCAAGGTTTTTGTTGAGCACCTTTCAAGCCTGAAGCAAAATCGCATCAAGACCAAAATCAGGAAACAGGCCAAAGAAAAAGCCTGAGAGCGGCCATCGGTAAGGTGAACCACATTACCCTCTATATGATCAAGACCCGGTTTTATGGTTCATAACGGTCACCGTGAACAGCCCTGTTTCTTCATTGAAAGTCACCCGCCAAACCGGGCCGTGTTAACACGTCCTGCCCAACCCAGCTTTCGCGTGCCGTGGTCATGTCACCCATCACAAATGCCAGGTTGGCAGCCGCTGCCTGAGAGGCGGTTCTGGCATCCATGCGGGCCTGTTGCGCATCTAAAAGAGCGGTGTCCGCCATGGTAACCGCCGTCAGGGTACCCAAACCATGACGATAGGCTTCCAGCGCGCCATCATACGTTGTCTTTGCGGTCCTGACCAGCTCGGAAGCCGCCTGATAGCTGGCCAACGCGGTACGCAACATATCAGACGCGGCAATCATTTCACGCATCGCCGCCTGCTGGGATTTCTGGAACACATCAGCCGCACTGGCCGCCTGGATACGGGCGTCCTGCAGGCGTGCCGAACGAAGGCCACCATCAAATATTGGTATTGTTACCCCCAGTATCACACTGCTTGAGCCGGTTTGCTGGCTTAGGCTTGGCAAGCCACGCACATCAAAATTGGTATGACTGCGGGCGGCCACCGCACCCAGATACACTTTGGGCAAGAACTCGGCCTTGGCAGCGGTAATACCCTGCGCACTGGCTTTCATGGCGGCATAGCTGGCCAGTACATCAGGGCGCCGGGAAATGGCCATCCGGATGGCTTCATCGGTGAGTGTTGAATTGGTACCCGGCAAAGCATGTTTGGGCGGCGGGCTGATTTTAATATCCATGGTGGCGGGCAAGCCCACAGCAGCCAGCAAGGCCTGATAGGCAATTTGCTGATTGCCTTGTGCCGTGACCTGCCGCAGTTTTGCCTGAGCCACCTGCTGATTGGCCTGGGCCGTTTCCAGCACCGTGGCAAGACCGGCTTTACGGCGTCCTTCCACCGCCCTGGCTATCTGGTGGGCGTTTTTCAGGGCCTGGGCGGCAACCACGGTTTGGGAATGTGCCCCACCATACTGGTAGTAGGCATGCGTCACATCATGAATGATTTTTTGGTGGCTACCATTAAACAGCACATTGGCCGCAAAAGAAGCCTGCCGGGCACCTTCGGCAATGGCCTTTCGTTGCCCGAAATCAAAAATCAGCCATTCCAGTGCCAAGGCCGGTACGACACCATGCATCTCGGTATTAATGCTGTGATTGCCAGGAAGCAGCGGAAGCGGTGTATGGGTTTTTTGCCACCCACTAATTACGTTGGCAGATAATCGTGGCAAAAATGTCGAATCGACCACACCAACCGCCAGGGCGGCTTGCCGGGCCCGGTTCCACGCCAGGCGGGTGTCGGGATTTTCTTGCTGGGCAATATCAATCAGTTCGGGAAGGCCATAAACCCGCCCTGGGTTAATAACCGGCGCGGCAGGCAAAACCGATGCCTCGGGCACCACAGGCACGCTAAAGCCCAGGGGCATATCAAGCTTGCCAGAGGTATTTTCGGATGAGGCCGTATCTTGCGGGGCAGGTTTCCAGGGCGTGTCTGGCGCAGCCGGTGCCAGGTTTAAGGCATCACTGGCACAACCCGAAAAAGCCGCCAATATGGCCAAAACAAGAAACCGGGTGAAAGAAAGCGGACGGGATCGGGTAGGCATGTAACGCTGTTTTATCATCCTTGGCTCTGGCTTAGTAATTGCTTCATTTGATCAATCTCATTAAGGGCACGGACAGACGTTGAAGAAGTGCCTGTCGGCTTGAAAGCCACAACGGGGCACAGCGCGTCGGCGCGGGCAATTAACGCTTTCAGACGTAAAATGGTTTCATCATCCTGGCGTAAGTTTCGCGGTTCAAACATAGACAGGCCAAGCGCTTCGCGAGCCTGATGCAAGGTGGCAACCACGTTGGAGACCTGATCCATGGTGGCTGGCCGGGTGGGGCCTGCACCCAAAATTTGGGTAAGCCCATCAAGGGCATTACTTATCTTGTCATTCACCGTCGTGGCAATGGCAAGGGGCCAAACCCGGGTAAAAACCAGGTACATCACCAGATTGCCCAGCAAAATACCCACCACACGATCAGACGCGGCAGACATTTTAATGTCAGGGCCAAACCCCTGCAGGACCGTTAACAAAAATGCCAGGCCAATCTGGATACCTGCATAGGCAATCCGTTCGCTACCTGAAGACACCCATCCGGCCACCAATATACCGGCAAAAACCAGCACCATTAACGAGCCAACACTGGTCATGTGAGGAATCAGGAACAGGATGGAAGCGACCCCCATGGCAGCGCCGATTAAACAACCAATAATTCGCAACGTTAGTTTGTGCACGGTTTCGGCGGTGGTCCCCAGCGCTGCCACATAACAGGTGATCATGGCCGTATGAATACCCTGCCAGTCAATCGCTTCATAAACCAGATAGCTGATAATGGCAGCCGCTGTGGTTTTAAGGGCGAATCGCACATAATTCGGATTGGTCAGTGCGTCTTTGAAGAAAAAGGATACTTTACCGGCCTGCACTGCCGGCAGGGCGCAACGGCCCAGCAGCGTATCAAGCGCCTGTCTGGCGGCTTCGGCTGGGCCCGTTCCATACGTAATGGTATTTTCAGCAGGCGTATTGGGCGGGCAACCTTCGGTCACTGCCCGGGCTGCCAGACGACATTGCGCAGCCAGTTCGGCGCGCTGCTGTTCGGGTATACTGCCGGCCAGCGTTACAACGGCAAGCATCAAGCGATATGATTCATCTATCGCCACATTCAAATAGCGGGTTTGAGCGGTAGAGACCAAATGCAACAGTTTGATATTCCCTGCGCGCTTTTTCAGGGCCTCATTGCCTTCGTGCAGCAACGCATGCAAATCATCAGCAGCCGTTGCCTGTTCCAGTACCCGCCCTGCCATTTCAAGCCTTTGCACCAGTTCTGATTTGAGCAAGCGTACCGCCGAGCGCCCCAGAAACAAATTGAAGACCACAATAATGCCCATGGGTGTCACGGTCATCAACCAGGCATAAAGCAAGGCGCGCGTGGCAGCCTCGCCAAAAGGCACATCGCCCAGCAAGGTCATGGCAAAACCCACCACCAGGGCAAGCACACTGCCAATTTCCCCCAACTGGCTGGCAGCGCCAAGATACAGGAAAACAAAAGAACCAACGGCAATCACCACGATGCGCCACATGGGGTCATCAATCGTCCAGCGGACCAGATACAGCAGCATGACCACGACCAATGCCACCAACACCGTCAAACCAATTGCCATTAAGGTATTTTCGGCGCTATCGGGTTTCATTAAAAACAGGATTAAATAACACCCGATGGCCGCCAACGGGATGCCGTAAGTCATGAACACAAAGGCCGCCAGCGCGCATTGGGCGGCAACCCGCCAGGCCATGGCCAGACGCCCGTCAAATGGACGCAGGTCATGTTTCGCGGTATTCAGAACGACTGGCCAGAAGCGCTTAGCAGTCGTCGTCATGCTTTTTTACCACCACGACGGCCGATGCACCAACACGTAACAGGTTTTCGGGGGCATTTTCAAGACGTACCCGAACCGGGAAGCGCTGCGCTACCCGCACCCAATTCAGGGATTTTTGCACAATGGGCAGGGTACGGGGCAAATCAATCATATCAACAGAGCTAATACCCCAGCCTATGCTGTCCACCTTGCCCCTGATCTTGACAGAGGGATCGGCCAGCGCATAGACCAGCGCGCAGGCATTGGGCCTGACGTCCATCAGGTCGGTTTCGCGAAAGAAAGCGGTGGCATACCATTGTTCGGAATTAATCAGGGTGAACAGGGATTGGTCGGGCGCCACGTATTCTCCTGAGGATACCGACAGGCCCACCACCAAGCCATCGTGGGGTGCATACACGTTGGTATCGGCCAGCGCACGCCGGGCAATGGCCAGGGCACTTTGACTAACCTGGACCAGGGCATCGGCCGCATCCATATTTCCAACCAGGCTGTCTGCCGCCTGGGCCTGGGCTTGTGCCTGCCTTAGACTGACCTGGGCATCGCGGTGCAGGGTTCGCGCATCATCAACCTGCTGAGTGGTCACATAACCTTTTTTATTTAACGGAATCAGTCTTTCCAGTGTTTTTTCGGTAAGGCTCAGGTTTGAAAGCGCCCGCTCAACCTGCTCGTTGGCAACCGTCAGATTAGAACGTTCGGCCTCAATCTGCCGCCGTTTCGCCTCTTGGGCGGCCATGGCCACCTTAAGTTCGGCTTCAGCCTGCTCTACACGCAAACGGTAAACCGTTGGGTCCAGGGAAAACAACAGCTCGCCGCGCTTGACCTTACCGTTTTCAACAACATGGAACGCCTCGACCCGGCCCGGCACAGGCGTACTAATATGTACCACATCAGCCTGCAACATGGCGTCTTCCGACAACGGGCTGTTTTTTGATTGATAGAACAGGACCAGCGCAACGGCAGCCAGAATAATGATACCCGCGACAATACGGGCCACAGTTTTATGCTTGTTGGGGGAAGTGGGATGACTACTCATGGATTAGGTAGAAAAGAATGCCAGCGAGGTGGCGATGGCAATGATGAGTGCTACACATATGTAGACCAGGAGGCGAAGCGGCAGGGCGTCGTCGAGCCGCAGGCGAATAAAAATCACGCGAACGACAACTGCCCCGATAATGCCAATAAAGGCACAAAGCAGCCACGAAGGAAAGTACGACCCGAACGCATAAACGGATGGTGCGTTGGCACAGCCTGCAAGCATCACGGTAACCAGCCAAAGCATAACGATACGTGGCATGGTTACAGACCTTCTGGTGGCGAACTTGAGAAACGGAAATTTTTTTGTTTTAGAGGCATCAGGCGAGATAATCGTCAATGTAACACTTTATCGCGTAATACTCCCATACAGCGCCTCAACTGTCAATCCGCTTATTCTTAATTAACAATCACGCCTGAATACAACGAATCACGCCTGAATAACAACTACACCCGCTTTTGGGTAATTGCAAAACCGGCACCCCATGCTTAAGGCGCCGGCCCGCGGCCATCTTACCTTAATTACTCGTAAGACCTGACATCATCAATCACCTTGCCATCATTAGGCAATTGGCCAGGCTGCTCAAACACGATTTCCGCCCGCAGCTTGGTAACATCACGCACGGTATCCACCAATGATTTCTTCAAGTCTTCAGTCACGGCACCGGGTGCCACCTCAACCCAAAGGCTCATCTGGTCATGCCCCACTGCCCCGCTAATGACCAGCCGCGCCCGCTGGACCTGCGAAAAACGGCTGGCCACCTGCGCCACCTGTTTGGGGTGTACAAACATGCCCCGCACCTTGGTGGTCTGGTCGGCCCTGCCCATCCAGCCTTTAATACGCTTGTTGGTACGGCCACATGCCGAAGGGCCGGCAATAATCGCCGACAGGTCACCGGTACCAAAACGCACCAGCGGATAATCAGGGTTAAGCGTGGTCACCACCACTTCGCCCACCTCGCCATCGGGTACCGGCTCATTGGTGCCCGGACGCACGATTTCCAGAATAATATCTTCGGCCACCACCAGGCCCTCACGCGCAGGCGTCTCGTAGGCAATCAGGCCCAGGTCGGCCGTACCATAAGCCTGGTACCCTTCAATGCCGCGCTCGGCAAACCATTTCTGCAAAGACGGTGGAAACGCCTCGCCAGAAAACAGCGCGCGTGCAAGAGAAGGCAGAACCACTCCCATGGCATCGGCCTTTTCAAGAATCAGGCGCAAAAAACTGGGCGTGCCGGTATAGCCGTCGGGTGCCAGGTCGCGAATGTTTTGCACCTGCATCTCGGTCTGCCCGATCCCTCCGGGGAAAACCGTACATCCCAGGGCATGGGCACCGGTTTCAAACATGGAGCCCGCCGGCGTAAAGTGATAAGAAAAACAGTTGTAAACCAGCATACCCTTGCGAAAACCGGCCGCAAACAGGGCGCGCCCAAAACGCCAGTAATCACCACGGGCACTTTCGGGTTCAAAAATAGGCCCGGGTGAAGCAAACACCCGCAGTGCCTGCCCCCAGCCAATGGTAGAAAAACCGCCGAAAACACGATTTATTTCATCACCCGGCTGTTTGGCAACACCCAGCATACTGTTGCGTCCAGCCAATTGTTGCTCTAGCAACTCTGACTTGCGAATAACGGGCAAACCGGCCAGGGCAACCCGGTTATGCACCCCGCCCACGTCAATACCCTGCAACTGTTCGGCAATCGCGGGGGCCCGTTCCATTGCCGTTTTCAGGGTCTGGGGCAAGGCGCTAAACAGGGCCTGTTCACGTGCATCGGCATCGCGATGCTCCAACACATCAAAAAACTCACTCATCATAGCTCCTAGGCCAACCAGCGTTTGCGGCGACGATAAAACTTGGTATCCCTAAAACTTTTGCGATCGCCGCTTTCAATACCCAGATAAAACTCTTTGACGTCTTCATTGTTGGCCAGCTCATCGGCCTTGCCATCCATCATCACACGGCCACTTTCCAGAATATAGCCATAGTCGGCATAACGAAGGGCAATATTGGTATTTTGCTCGGCCAACAGAAAGCTGACGCCTTCGCGGGTATTCAGGTCACGCACAATCTCAAAAATTTCCTCAACAATTTGCGGCGCCAACCCCATAGAGGGCTCATCAAGCAGAATCATTTTGGGGTCTGCCATTAAGGCGCGACCAATGGCGGCCATTTGCTGCTCGCCCCCCGAGGTATAACCGGCCTGGCTGGTGCGGCGTTGCTTCAGGCGCGGGAAATACTGGTACACCATATCCAGCGACGCGGCAATTTCCCCCTTGCTGACAGTTCGGGTGTAAGCACCCGTCAACAGGTTTTCTTCGATGCTAAGGTGCCCGAAACAATGCCGTCCCTCCATCACCTGAATAACCCCGCGCTTGACCAGGTCGGCAGGCGTCAGGCTATCAATCCGCTCTCCTTTGTAATGGATATTTCCCTTGGTTACATCTCCACGCTCGCTTTTGAGCAAATTGGAAATGGCACGCAAGGTGGTGGTTTTACCGGCGCCGTTGGCACCTAGCAAGGCAACAATCTTGCCTTCGGGAACCACCAGCGATACCCCACGCAACACCAGAATAACGTGGTTATAAATAACCTCGATACCATTCACATCTAATAAGGCCTTTGGTGCCTCTTGTTTCGTTTCCATACAAATTTCCTGAAGTCAGGTGGGAAGCTGCACTCACACACGCCGGCTACCGTATATGCACCATACGGCAACCGGGCATACAGCTTCCCGAAGCACTACGATTTACTTACGACTCGGCAGCACAATCACGCGGCGTGATTTTTTTCTCGCTGGCATATTTCTCGGCTTCGGATTTTACAAGTGGATCAACATACTGCTTGTCAGACTGATACCAGTCGGACACCACATTGAACTTGTTACCATCCCACTGCACAATACGGGCCCAGTCATCCCCCATATGATTCTCGCAAGAGGTTTTTACCGGGCGCAGCATTTCTTCAAAGCCCAACTCCTTGAGTTTGTCTTCGGTCAGATCCAGGTTCTCGAAGCCCCAACGCACCTGCTCGGGCGTCATGTGCTGGCCCTTGCCAAATTTTTCCTGGGCGGCGCGAATGGCCTCTACCTGCAACATGGAAATCACCATGCCACGGTTATAGGCCAGTGAACCCTTGGTATCTTTACCGGACTCCAACCCCTTGTCATACAGATGGGTTTTCAGGTCTTCGTAAATTTTTCCTTTGCTTTCACCGGTGTTATGGATGGTGATGGCGTTATAGCCCTTGGCAACCTGCCCCAGGTCTTTCACGTCACCTTCTGAACCGGCCCACCAAATGGCATAGATCTTGTCACGTGCATAACCGGTAGACTGGGCTTCGCGAATAGAGGTTGGGGTCATGATGCCCGCACTCCAGAGCAGCACGTAATCAGGCCGTTTCTGGCGGATTTGCAACCAGGTGGATTTTTGTTCTACCCCGGGCGCCGTGACCGGATACAGCTGCAATTCAAAGCCATTGGCTTCGGCACGGGCCTTTAACAGGGGAATGGGCTCTTTGCCATAGGGAGAGTCATGATAAACCAGGGCAATTTTTTTGCCTTTGAGCTTATCTTCACCACCCAGTTTTTTGGCAATATCCTGAATCATCACATCAGCCGCGGTCCAGTAAGTACCCAGCAGCGGGAAGTTCCACTTGAACACGCTACCATTGGCCGATTGCGACAGGCCATAGCCCACGGTTTCAATCGCCACCTTGTCGATAGGCGCCTTGTCGGACACGGCAAACGTAATCCCGGTGGATTGCGGGTCAAACCCCGAAGCGCCACCCTTGGCATTTTTCAGGCGCTCGTAGCACTCAACACCACGGTCGGTGGCATAGGCGGTTTCACATTCCTCAAAGGCAATTTTCACACCATTGACACCGCCATCGCGCTCATTAACCAGTTTCAGGTAGTCAATTTTGCCATCAGCCCATGGAATACCAAGGGGAGCAAATGAACCCGTACGATAGGTAAACAAAGGAACAAACTGCTCATCTGCCGCCTGCACCTGCAAGGGAATAGTCGCCAATACGCCACTAACTGCCAGGGCTGCCGTGATGGATTTAAAGCTTAATTTCATATCGGTCTCCTCCGAAGAAATTGATACATGCTATTTTTTTACGAATGACAACTTAAGTTAACCTTAAACTGTTTTAGTGTGGGAAAGGCCATATCCGCAACTTCTCTTTGGCAATACTCCACAACCTTGCCAGGCCATGCGGTTCTGCAATCAGGAAAAAAACAATTAACGCGCCAAATACCATATGCTCAATGTGCGCAGCGGTATCTACCGCAATGGGAATACCCATCATGGCGGGAATCCGGTTAAGTAAAATGGGCAGCAACACAATAAAAGCCGCCCCATAAAAACTGCCTACAATAGAACCCAAGCCACCAATAATGACCATAAACAAAAGCTGAAAAGAACGGTTCAGGTCAAACGCCAGCGGCTCCCATGAGCCCAGGTGCATATAACCCCACAACACACCTGACACCCCAATAATGAATGAACTAACGGCAAAGGCACTCAGCTTGGCATACATGGGGCGAATGCCAATGACCGAAGCGGCCACGTCCATATCGCGAATTGCCATCCATTCACGGCCAATCGCACTGCGCACCAGGTTTTTGGCCAACAGCGCAATCACCACCACCAGCAAAAGGATGAACAGGTATTTTTGTACCGGTGTTTGCACATTCAGGCCAAAAAATGTAAGCGGGGGCACCGAGACACTGCCTGAAGAAGAATAGTTCGTAAAGAACGGAATCCGCAGGAAAGTCCAGTCTACAAAGAACTGGGCCGCCAGGGTGGCAACCGCCAAATACAGGCCCCGGATACGCAGGCTGGGAATACCGAACACGATACCCACCAACATGGAAAAGAAGCCACCCAGCAGAATTTGCACCAGCAGCGGCATCTCGGGAAAACGCACCCCGAAATTCCAGGCGGCATAGGCACCCACCGCCATGAAGGCACCGCTTCCCAGTGAAATCTGGCCACAATAACCCACCAGAATATTCAGGCCGATCGCTGCCAGGGACAGGATCAGAAAAGGAATGACAACGCCACTTAACAAATACTCACTGGCCAGGGCCGGCACCGCCAGAAAGGCAAATGCCAGCAACAAAACCATTAAGACCCGGTCCTGGCGGATGGGAAAGATCTGCTGATCGGCCCGGTAACTTGTCTTGAACTGCCCATTTTCACGATATAACATGATGTACTTCCTTTACGCTTGCCCGCTATACGCGGTCGATAATCTTTTCGCCAAACAAACCTTGCGGACGGAACAACAGGAATGTGAGCGCCAATACATAAGCAAACCAGATTTCAATGCCGCCCCCCAGATAAGGGCCCAGATAGGCTTCTGACACTTTTTCACCCACGCCAATAATAAGACCACCAATAATGGCACCGGGAATGGACGTCAGGCCACCCAGAATCACCACCGGCAAAGCCCGCAATGCCGCTGTTGACAGCGTAAACTGCACCCCGAACTTGGAACCCCAGATAATGCCCGCGACCAAGGCCACGATACCGGCCACCACCCATACAATGACCCAGATACGGTTAAGGGGAATACCAATGGATTGTGCCGCCTGGTGATCATCGGCCACCGCCCGTAACGCCCGTCCGGTAGACGTATACTGGAAAAAAAGGGCCAGTGCCGCCACCAGGGCCGCCGCAATCGCCGCCGCCGTCAGGTCTTCAAGGTTGATTAAAATGCCACCCTCGAACAAACTATCCAGAATAAAAGCCGGGTCTTTGGGCATGCCGACATCAATGGTGTACACCGAGCTGCCAAACAAGGTCTGGCCAAATCCATCCAGAAAATAACTAATGCCCAAGGTGGCCATTAGCAGGGTGGTGGCCTCTTGATTAACCAGGTGACGCAATACCAGCCGCTCTACCAGCCAGGCAATAACCACCATTAACCCCGCACTGATGACAAAGGCCAGAATATTGGCCAGCCACATACTTTCAAAACCCAGCCACTGGGGCAGCCAGCTTGAGAACCGCGCCATTGACAGCGCTGCCACCAGCACCATGGCACCCTGGGCAAAGTTGAACACCCCCGATGCCTTGAAAATAAGTACAAAACCCAGCCCAACCAGCGCATACAACATGCCGCTCATTAAGCCACCAAATAAAGTTTCCAAGAAATATCCCATATTGCCCTCAATGCTCTACGCCCAGATAGGCACGAATCACTTCTTCATTTGCACGAACCTCGGACGGTGTGCCATCACCAATTTTCTTGCCATAGTCCAGCACCACGACACGATCCGAAATATCCATCACAACCCCCATATCGTGTTCGATCAACACAATCGTGGTGCCGTATTCATCGTTCACATCCAGAATGAAACGGCTCATATCCTGTTTTTCCTCTATATTCATGCCTGCCATGGGCTCATCCAGTAGCAGCAGACGCGGCTCCATCGCCAGGGCCCGCCCCAGGTCAACCCTTTTTTGCAGGCCATAAGGCAAGCGCCCCACCGGCGTTTTTCGATAAGCCTGAATTTCCAGGAAGTCGATAATGTTTTCCACAAACTCGCGATGCCTGATTTCCTCTTGTTCGGCACCAAAAACCCGAAATGCCTGTGACAGGATGCCGCTTTTCATGCGCAGGTTGCGACCCGTCATGATGTTATCCAGCACACTCATCCCCTTGAACAGGGCCAGGTTCTGGAAAGTTCGCGCAATACCCATTTCGGCAGCCCGGCGCGGCGTCATCCGGTTGAAATGATGGCCACTGAACTGTATGCCCCCCTCTTGCGGCACATAGACCCCGTTAATCACGTTTAGCATTGAACTTTTACCGGCACCGTTGGGGCCGATAATGGCGCGAATTTCATGCTCTTTAACATTAAACGAAATATTGGTTAGCGCCTTGACGCCCCCAAATGACAGGGAAATGCCCTGCATATCCAATATCACGTCACCAATCTGCTTTTCTCTTTCGTTCATCATTCTCAGGCAGCCTTCTTCAACTTGACATCAACCACTTTGCCTTCGGCAATGTTCAGATCGGCAGAAATTTTGCCAGTCCGGCCATCCTCAAACTTGACTTCGGTCTCGATAAACTGATTTTTCTTGCCCTCAAACAGGGCATCGATCAGGACCTTGTATTTTTCGCCAATAAAAGCCCGACGCACTTTACGGGTACGTGTCAGCTCACCATCATCAGGATCAAGCTCTTTATGCAAAATCAGAAAGCGGTGAATTTGCAAGCCGGCCAGCATTTCATCACTGGCCACATCAATATTGACCTGGTTAATGCAATCGGCAATCAAGTCATACACCTCGGGCTTGGCGGCCAGATCGGTATAACCGGCATAAGCCAGGCCACGGCGCTCGGCCCAGTTGGCCACCGCTTCAAGGTCTATATTCACAAAGGCACACACAAAATCCATGTTGGCGCCAAACGCCACCACCTCTTTGATATAAGGAAAAAACTTCAGCTTGTTTTCAACATATTTAGGTGCAAACATACGGCCATCACTTAATTTGCCCACATCCTTGGCACGGTCAATAATCTTAAGCTGCCCGTTAGCATCTATCACCCCGGCGTCACCCGTGTGATACCAGCCATCTTCGGTAAAAGACTCTTGAGTGGATTCAGGGTTTTTGTAATACTCTTTGAACAGGCCCGGGCTTTTGATTTGCACCTCGCCATTGTCGGCAATCCGCAGTTCTACCCCCTCTACAGGCGGCCCCACGGTATCGGCTTTAACATTGCCATCACTTTGCACGCACACAAACACCGAGGTTTCGGTAGAACCGTATAATTGCTTTAAGTTAATACCAATAGAGCGATAAAAAGAAAACAGGTCGGGGCCAATTGCCTCGCCAGCCGTATACGCCACCCGCACCCGGCTCATGCCCAATGCGTTGCGCAACGGGCCATAAACCATGACGTCACCCAGCGCATACCTGAAGCGGTCCCACAGGCCTACCGGCTCTTTATCAAGAATACGGGTACCCACCCGTTTGGCCAATGCCATACATGACTTGAACATGGCCTTTTTAAGGCGACCGGCATCTTCCATCCGGATCATGACCTGGGTCAGCAAGTCTTCAAGCACCCGTGGCGGAGAAAAATAATAGCTTGGCCCGATATCGTGCATATCGATCGACACGGTTGCGGGTGACTCTGGGTGGTTCACGGTAAAACCGGTCACCAGCAGCTGGGTGTACGAAAACATGTTCTGGCCAATCCAGGCCGGCGGCAAATACGCCAGCACCTCTTCTTTATCGGTCAGATTTTCAAGCTTCTGGATAACCCGGGCACGGTCAATTAGGGCATGATGAGTTAACACCACCCCTTTGGGCTTGCCGGTGGTACCCGAAGTATAAAACATGGCCGCCGTATCATCGGGCAACAGGCTTTGCGCCGTGTTCAGGTAAAAATCGGGGTGGGCGTTTTCATACGCCTGCCCCTTTTCCAGCAGACTTTCCCATGACAGCAACAAGGGGTCGGTGTAATGGCGCAAGCCTCGCGGATCATCGTAAACCACATGAGCCAGATCAGGCACCTGCGCCTGGATCTCGATCATTTTATCCAACTGTTCCTGGTTTTCTACCACCACCACCCGCACACCGGCGTCTTGCAGCACATAGACCATTTCCTGCGCCACGGCATCCTGGTACATAGGCACCGGAATCGCCCCCAGGGATTGGGCCGCCATCATGGCCATGTACAGCCGGGGACGGTTTTCACCCACCACCGCTACATGGTCGCCTTTTTTTACCTCCAGGGCGGCCAGACCGCAAGCCGTTTGCCGGACTTCGCTAGCCACCTGGGCCCAGCTTAAGGTTTGCCAAATTCCCAAATCTTTTTCACGCAATGCCGGCTTATCAGCGCGAACTTTCGCGTGATGCAACAGCAAGGCAGGAAATGTGTCCAGACCCGTTTCTGAACCAGCACCATACACAGCGTTCGCCATGTTGTCTCCTTGAATATTATGTCTCTAGTACGACTTGTTCCGTTTTATTCCGTTTATTGCCAATATCTTTAAACTGAAAACAAATCGGATGAATCAATCTTGTTTAATTATTTTTTTAATGTATTGCAAAGTTAGCCTGTTGAATGTAATCTAACTGTCTCTATAGTGACATTTTAATCGCTTCTAGGGTAAGTCCTTATGACAGAATTTGCTCCTCATTTTTCAAGCTGGTTTCCGCTTCTGGCTCCCGAACACCAAAAACGGGTTAAGCAGGATATTAACGTTCATCACTATCCACCTGGCGCCATGATTGTGCGCAAAGGTGAGCTTTCCGGTCACTGGATTGGGGTGGTTGAAGGGTTAGTCCGCATCTCGGTGGGCAATGCCGATGGCAAGGTGGCGGCACTTATTGGCATCCCGTCGGGGGGCTGGGTAGGTGAAGGCAGCCTGCTTAAAAAAGAACAGCGCAAATATGACATTATTGCGCTGCGCCATTCCACCATTGCCAAAATGCCCGCCTATACCTTTGAGTGGCTGCTGGACAATAGCATTCCCTTTAACCGCTATTTGCTGCACTTGCTGAATGAACGGGTAGGACACTTTGTGGGCAAGGCCGAACACGACCGCCTGTTAAATGCTGATGCCCGTGTTGCGCGCTGCCTGGCAGAACTGTGTAACTCGCGCCTGTATCCGGGCATTAGCAACCGGATGGAAATTACCCAGGAAGAACTGGGTTACCTGGCCCGGGTTTCGCGCCAGCGGGCCAACCAGGCCCTGAAAAAGCTGGAAGCAAATGGCCTGTTAAGTGTGGAATATGGGGCCATTTGCGTAAAAGACCTGAAAGGCCTGCAACACTACGGCAACTAGCCCGGGTCAGGCATAGTCGCGGTGGCCAAAAATGGCCGAACCTATCCTGACTTCGGTAGAGCCTTCCTGGATGGCCCATTCAAAATCAGCGCTCATGCCCATGGAAAGCGTAGGCAGGGCCAGGCCGGTCTGGTCCTGACATTGCTGCCTTAACTGACGCAGCGCCGCAAAACAGGCCCGCACTGTTGCTTCAGAATCGCTGTTTTCCGCAATCGTCATGAGCCCCACAGGACGAAGCGTTTGCATGGCTTGCAATTCCTGCAAAAAAGCGGGTACCGCTTCGGCCGGCATACCCGTTTTGGTTTGTTCGGGGCTGGTTTTTACCTGCACCAGCACATCAAGCGTCCGGTTTTCTAGTTGCAAGCGTTTATCAAGTGCCAGCGCCAGGTCCAGCCGGTCCATTGACTGGACTTCAGACGCATAACGGGCAACCTCTTTAGCCTTGTTGGTTTGTAAATAACCAATAATGACCCAGTCAATGGGGTATTCTGAAAACACCTCGGCCTTTTGCTTCATTTCCTGCACTTTATTTTCACCAAAACGACGCAGGCCGGCATGAATGGCTTCTTGCAGTACATTGGGCCCAAAGGTTTTGCTAACCGGCAATATCCGTACACTGTCGGGTTCACGACCGGCCTTTATACAAGCCTGTTCCACCCTGTTTTTAACTTCTTTGTAGCGTTGCGCCAGCATGAGCCCTTCTCCTGTTGAAAAAACCAAACCCCTATTTTAACCCAGCCCGGCCAAGTGCCTGATCGCTTTTCAGGTAAGCGGCCAGCGTCTGGAACAAGACCTGGACCAGACCTGCAGGCCGTTCAGCCCATCTTTTAAGCGTGGCAGACTGTTTATATTCGGTATAATGCGATTTTCAAATAAACCCCCTGCCATATCGCCATGAGCCACAACAAGCCGCACCAACTTTCCATGACCATTCTTATGACACCCGACATGGCCAATTTTGCCGGCAATGTTCACGGTGGCACCATTTTGAAATATCTTGACCAAGTGGCCTTTGCCTGTGCCAGCCGTTATGCGGGCTCATATGTGGTCACGCTGTCGGTAGACCAGGTGGTGTTCCGCCAGCCCATTCATGTGGGCGAACTGGTTAACTTTTATGCATCGGTTAACTACACGGGCAAAACATCCATGGAAATTGGCATTAAAGTAGTTACGGAAAATATTCGCGAACAGTTCGTGCGCCACACCAACAGCTGCTATTTCACCATGATTGCCGTTGATGACAATGGCAAACCCACCGCCGTTCCCCAGCTTATGCCTTCAACAGAAGAAGAAAAACACCGTTTTATTGCCGCGCAGCAACGCCGTGAGCTGCGCCAGGAAATGGAAAAGCGTCACGCCGAAATCAGGGAAAACAACTAGGCTGGCCAGTTTTTAATCATTTTTATAGAAAACACAATGCCCGCTTTTGGCGCTAACGCGGTGTAATTTTACCCAGCATAATGCGCTTGCGCCAAAGCTCGGCGTCGTGCCGGATGAATTTTTCAACATTAAGGCAAACCATATCCAGAGGCTTAAGTCCTGTTCTTTGCATGACATCTTTTATGTTGGCATCGATCAGCGCCTGGTTCAGCCAGGTACGCATTTGCGTAACCACCTCATTGGGCACTCGCTTGGGTGCCGCCACGCCAATCCACCCTTCAAGAAGGAAATCAGGGTGTAATGTTGAGGTTAATTCTACCGTGTTCATATTGAGCACCGGGTTATCGCCGGTGGTGGCCAGCACACGAACTTTTTGCTCTTTTAACAGGTCGGCAACAAAAATGCCGTCTATAAAGGCAAACTGTACGCCATTAATAGCCAGCTCATGCAATAACAGCCCCCGGTTGTTATAGGGCATCATGTTTAGATGAAGACCGGCATAATGATTAAACAAACCGGCAGCCACCTGTGAAGTACTGTTGTAATAACCAATACGGTAATCTAGCGGGTTAAGGCGAACGGCATTCAGCAATTGCGAAAAAGTCTGGAATGGACTATTGGCCGGCACAACCAGCGCGGCAGGAGAAGTACCAATCATGCCTATATTGACAAGATCCTGTTCGGGTGAATAGGAAACGGTTTTTTGCAACATACTGTTAACGCTTTGGGTTGAATGCGTTGACAGCAAAAAGACACTGCCGTCATCGGCAGAATGGGTGACATAATCGGCACCAATCATGCCGCCTTCTCCGCCCATTTGCATAAATTGCACGTGACTACCCGTTTTCTCGTGAAGAAAATCAGCAAAAACTACTGCAAACTCGTTAAGGGTTTTGGAAAACTGGGTACCTGCCACGACTGAAACCACTGGCAACCTTTCGCCCAAATCCTGAATGTGATCTGCCCGGGCATA
>Ga0265295_1000174_pt1 | contig 134444 bp, 119 predicted proteins | sample Munlansysbiofilm_FD_192503 | JGI IMG/M metagenome (GOLD analysis project Ga0265295, IMG submission 192503) | Leachate microbial communities from a municipal landfill in Southern Ontario, Canada - Methane capture system biofilm | ecosystem: Engineered > Solid waste > Landfill > Unclassified ... | reverse complement strand
CAACCACACGCAGGATGATGCTGAAGCAGATTTTGTTTCAAGTCGATAACAGCCATTTTTTCTCGATAGTTTATTTATATCAGTTAGTTATGAACAATTTTTGATTTAACGTTGGGACACCACTGTTCTGAAAACTTAAAACCGGAGGCTGACATGCCGGATATTCTTAGAATCCTGATCACCCGCGACCTGCAGGCGATATTTGAAACGGATGGCGATTTTTCCCGCCAGGAGGGCCTTGCCCTGCTGGTGGCAGAGGATGGAGAACAAGCCTGGCGGGAACTCGATCTGATGCGCCCCAACCTGGTGATGATGGATATCAACGCCAAGGGCATGCCAGGAGATGAATTCTGCCGGCGGCTGCATCAGGATCCCAAACGACGGCATATCCCCGTGGTTCTGATGGTGGAAAACCGCAACCCGCAAGAACTCGACCGCTGCCTTAAAGCACGCTGTGCGGATATTCTCTTCAAGCCGCCCAACCAGCACCTGCTGCTGGCATCGGCGCGGCGCATTCTTGGCCTGAAGTACCGTTCATACAAGCGTGTTCCCATGTGCCTTGCGATGCAATACAGCAGTTCCCCCTCGAGCATGCGTGACGGACTGTGCGTAAACCTGTGCTCGGGAGGCATGTTTGTCGAAACACGACATCTGCTTCCCGTGGAGCAAATGCTGCAGATTGCCTTTACGCTGCCCGGCACAACCCGTAGAATTACCTGCAAGGCAAACGTGAACTGGGTCAACGAAGAACACAATCCCGTCAACAAAAACCTGCCCACTGGTCTGGGGCTGCAGTTTCTGTCTCTCGAGCTGTCCGATCTGCTGAGCATTTGCCGCTATATCCGCAGGCGGTCTGTCCCGGCTGAAGTCGGAAAACCCTGCCGCACCAAAAACAGACCTCGACGGAATCGCCGTCCCTGACCGAACCTGCCTGCCGTCCTTGCATCATGCGCGCGAAGGCTTTGGCGCCGACGCACCGTTGAGATCCAGGTGCTGCAGGGACCAAAGTCGCGCATAGCGACCGTTTTGAGCCAGCAACTGGCCGTGGCTGCCGGTTTCCCGTATGCAGCCCCGGTGCAGCAGTACGATCATGTCGGCCTTCTGCACGGAGCGCAACCGGTGGGCGATAACCAGCAGTGTGCGACCGGAACGCAGTTTTTCCAGGACCTGATGAACCCTTTCTTCGCTGGCGGCGTCGAGACGGCTGGTCGCCTCGTCGAACAGCAGAATCGAAGGATCACCAACCAGGGTGCGCGCCACACACAGCAACTGACGTTCCCCTGCCGACAAATTGCGGCCGCGTTCCTGCAGCATCCCCTGCATCCCACCCAGCCGGGATACGGCTTTCCAGGCACCGCAATCCTCCAGCAACGCCTGCAGTCGCCCATCGGACAGATGCCCCAGCGGGTCGAGGTTTTCCCGCACGGTTCCGGCAAACAGAAACGGTTCCTGGGAAACCCACCCGATACGGCGCCGCACTTCCGCCGGATCCATTTCGGCGAGGTTCACGCCATCGAGCAGAATGCGTCCCGCCGTTGGCTCGTAGAACCGCAGCAACAGTCTTCCCAGGGTGGTTTTGCCGCTGCCCGTGTCTCCGACAATGCCTATCATCTGCCCCGCCGCGAAGCGAATATCGAGGTCCGCCAGCACCGGTTGCTGCCCATCATAGGAAAAAGATACATGGTCAAACCGCAAATCACCCACGCCGCCGGGCACAGACAGCTGCCGCCCTCCTGGTTCGGAGGGCTGATCGAGAAGTTCAAAAATCCGTTCAAGGGAGGCGTTGCTAGCCTGCAACAGGGAATAGTGGCTGCTGAGCTTGCGCAGAGGGGCAAAAAATCGCTGCACATACTCCAGAAACGCCACCAGGGTACCGAAACTGGCCACTCCCTGTAAAACCGAAAACCCGCCACGCCATAAAACCCCGGCGACAGCCAGGGCGGCAAGAGCCTCCAGGGCGCTGAACAGGAACACATCCCAGCGAATAGCGCCAAAATTACTGACCCGATATGCCTCCTGCAGATGATCAAATTCATTCAGGGTTCGCGCCTGCTGGCCGAACAGACGCACCGTCGATATGCCGGCGATACGTTCCGCAAGATAGCCATTAAGCTCGGCCAGCCGGGATCTGACCTGGCGCATGGCTTGCCGCATGCGCCTTCGAAACAGCAGCAGCACCACTCCCAACAGCGGCAGAAGGGCAAAGCACACGCCGGTCAGCATCGGACTCAGCCACAACATGGCAATCACCACGAACAGCAGGGAAAAGACCTCGCCGAAGGCTGACGCCACACCCGACGCGAAAAGCTCCCCAACATTCTCCACATCGCTGGTGAGGCGTGTTACCAGACGTCCGGAGGGCTGCCGGTCAAAAAAGCGCGCCGGCAACCGCAGCAAATGCCGGAACCCCCGACTGCGAAGCTCGGCGGTTATTTTCTGCCCGACGCCCTGTGCCAGATAGCCCTGCCAGAAACCGATCAGGCTTTCGGCACAGGCGGCAGCCAGAAACAGCAAGGCGATGTTTCCCAATCCCTGCAGTTGACCGAGGACGATATGCCGGTCGATGGCGATTTTAAGCAGAAAGGGTTGAATCAGGCGTGCTGCCGATGCCAACGGCAGTAGAATCACAGCCCCGGTCGCCGATACACGATAGGGATGAATGAGCCTCATGAAACGCCGGAACAGGGACCAGTCCAGATGCCTTCCGGTGATTTCATCCATGTCGAACATGCCGCGCTTCACGCCAGACCCTCCAGTTCCCGCTGCAATCGCTCCTTCTCGACAAGCCGGGCATACCAGCCGCCCTCGGCCAGCAACTGCTGGTGGCTGCCACACTCCTGCAGCCGACCGTTTTCCAGAATGGCGATGCAATCGGCGGCCGCCAGCAATGACGCCTGCCCGGAAACCAGAAAAACGGTTTTTCCCGCCAGCAAGCGCAGCAGCCGGCGCCAGATCCGCTGCGACGTGGCGGCATCAAGATGACTGAAAGGATCGTCCAGCAACCATAATCCGCCGCCGCGGCCGAGGGCACGCCCCAGACACACCCTCTGGCGCTGCCCACCGGACAGGGCCTGGCCCCCCTCGCCGACCCGGGTATCGAAGCCCTCGCTGAAATTTGCCACTTCCGCATCCAGGCTGACAGTCCGCGAAAGCCGCTTCAGCAGCGACGCCTGCGCGCCCGGCGTGGCATACAGCAGGTTTTCCCCGACCGAACCGGAAAACAGGCGACTTTCCTGGGGCACCATGGCAACCCGCAGGCGGTGTGCTTCACCATCCAGCATTGCCAGATCCTGTCCTCCAATCAACACCTGTCCCGCCGGTACCGGATAAAGTCCCGCCAACAGGTGCAGCAGCGTGCTTTTTCCACAGCCGGTCGGTCCTGCTATACCGATCAGACTGCCGGCCGGAACCTCCAGGCTCAGCCCCCGCAGAACCGGCTTTTGATTATATCCGAAACACAGGTTTTTCAGAGAGACGGATGGCGGCCGGGCGGCAGCGACCACCGGCTGGCCCCCCGAAGGCGGGGAGCTGCCCAGAATCTCGCCAAGGCGCTCGGCACTGGCGGCACCACGCTGTACCAGCCCCAGAATCCAGCCAAGCATCAAGGTCGGCATGGCGAGCTGCGCCAGATAAGCATTGAAAGCCACCAACTCGCCCAGCGACATACGATGGGCTATGACCTGCCGGCCGCCAAGATAAAAAATCGCCATTGTGCTCAACGGGGCTATCAAGGCCATGCTGGGCCCAAGAGCGCTGCGCAGTCGTGCAAGGCTGAGGCTGGCATCCAGATAATCGTTATTGTGCCCATCGAATCGGTCGGCGCGCAGGGCCTGCAAGCCGCTGCTGCGGATCACGGCTTGCCCGCTGATGCCTTCTTCCAGAGCTTCGCTGACCTGCCCCAGGCCCATCTGGACCCGTGCCGAGGCGGTCTGCAGACGCGTCGAAAGATAGCGGGTCAGCAGCAGCAACAACGGGTACGGCAGCAAAGCCGCCAGTGTCAGAGGTGCAGACATGCGCAGCAAAACGACAAGGGTCATGCCATATACAGCCAGAGTGTTGACGAAGATCATCAGCCCGAACCCTGCGAGGGTCCGCAAGTTGTTGATATCGTTGGTGAACCTCGATAAAAGATCTCCGGTTCGAAAGCGATCGAAAAAAGACCCGTTCTGCGCAAGCAAACGATTCAGAAGATCGTGACGCAGAGCGTTTTCCAGACGACAGGCGGCATGCAGAAACGGATACCGGGACCAGCTGCGCGTCACAAAGCGCACCAGCGCCGCCCCTGCCAGCAGCCCGCCGACAGTGGTCAATTGCCCGTATCGAGCCATCTGCACGCTGTCGATCCCCTCCTTGATCAGCCAGGGGATCAACAAGCCAAGCAAATCCGTCAGCAGCAGCCAGACAAGACCCGAAAGCAGCAGCGCCCGGTAGGTTTTCAGATAAGGCAGCAAAAACAGCAGGCGGCGCATGCAGGCCTCCTTTCGAAAAAATCGGCTCAGCGGAATCAGGGACACCGCGCCAGACGCAACCGCAGCCGCTGCAGCAGCAGATCGGCAGCGAGGCCGTTGAAGGCTCCGGTTACCACGGCCAGCATCAGCAGCGGCGGAAAAAGACGCCACACGCCCGGATGCCGCAGCAGCCAGGCGGCCATCAGCAACTGACCGAGAATATGCCCGGCGGCCCCCAGAACTGAAATGCCAACCGTGCCCAGCCGCCCGCCGGCGAGCATGTGCGCCAGGGTCATCATGGCGGTTGCCGCCACGCCACCACTTAACGCCAGAAAAAAGGTCGGCGACAGCAGCGTCCCGAGGAGCAGCCCGCCAAGACAGATTCGGGTCAGCGCCACCAGCCATGCGGCACGGCCCCCATACAGAAACAGGGCGCACAGTGTCAGGATATTAGCCAAACCAGGCCGCAACCAGGGCACCGGGGAGGGAAGCAAAAACTCAAAGGCATGGATGGCGATGGCCAACGCACTGAACAGTGCCAGAAGAGCCTCGCGACGGGCCCGCAGACGGTCAATGGCTGAGGAAATCATAAGGCTCCGGGACCGACACCGGACCTGCGACCCGGATCACAAGCCCGTTGGGCAGACAGGCCAGCATCTCGCCAGACCGGCGGATGGCCTTGTGGTGCTGGCAGAGATGCCGCGGACAGGAAGAGTTCTTAACCCGGACCCAACCGTTCTCGATGCTGATCACCGTTGGGCCCAAAGGCCCGTCCAGACTAACCTCGCGCCGGCAGTGGAGCGGGGCCCTGAACAGCACGCGCCCCTGCCGTTCGACGATCACCATTGCACCGTCGGCGTGCGGCATGAGCAACCAGGAGGCCAGGGCGGTGATCAGGAGGACGGCTACGACCAGACAATCCCAGAGGGTGAAGCATTTCCGGGCCATCACGGCCAGACCACTTGACTGCGCAAGCCGCGACTGACATGAACAACTCCCGCGGCGTCGACGACCAGCCCGCCGGTTCGGGAATAACGCTCGAGCAGCGCCAGCCCGGCATCCGGCCCCATAACGAATACTGCCGTCGCCAGGGCATCGGCCAGAGCGGCTTCCGGCGAAACGACGGTAACGCTGCGGCAGCGATTGGCGGGCATGCCCGTGGCCGGATCGAACAGATGGTGGTAACGCACCCCGCCCTGTTCAAAAAACCGCTCGTAATCCCCGGAGGTGACTACTGCCAAAGGTTCGGCAAGAACCAGGGTGGCCAGCAGCGCATCGCTGTGCCGGGGATGACGAATGGCGATGCGCCAGGGAACAGCGCGACGACCGATGAGCCGCAGATCGCCGCCGACATTAATGGCGGCACAGCGCACACCTGCCCGCTGCAGCAGCGCCGCCGCACGGTCTATGATATAGCCCTTGGCGATACCGCCCAGATCGATCCGGGCATTGGTATGCTTGAGGACACGCCCCTGTTCGATGGACAGGGCCTCGCTGCCGCTCCCCTGCAAAGCCTCCCTGATATCCTCCGGAGCCGGCCGCCGCGGATGCGGCGAGCCAAACCCCCACAGCGCCTTGAGCCGTCCCAGCGTCATATCGAAGGCGCCATCGCTGGCTCTGGATATTTTTAATCCCTGCTTCAGGATTTCAAGAACTTCCGGTGCGGCAGCAAAAGTGCCTGTGGTCGAGGACAGGCGCGTCACATCGCTTTGGGGCTGGTGAAAACTGGTCAGACTTTCAATGCGGGCCATTTCCTGGAAAGCGGCATCGACGCTGTCGGCAAACCGCTGCGGCCGTTCATCGTAGATTGTGATCTCCACCACCGTTCCGAGCAACAGGCGGGTTCGGCTTAAGGGATGTTGTTCCCTGTTTTGCACCACATGCCAGAAGGCGGCGGCGACGCCAATCCACAAAACACCAATGACCAGCAGGCGCCAGGGCGACAAGGCTTGTCCTCCGAAACAGGAACAGGTCAGGTTGACAGTGGCGGGAACTCGTCGACGATCTCCCCGATGAGATCGTATTCGGACGAATCGGTAATGCGCAGCGGCACGATCTGCCCGATATCGGCCTGCCCGGCGGTAATATAGACCTGGCCATCGACATCGGGAGCCTGCCGGACGCTGCGGCCGCTGAGCAGCAGGTCGGTCTCTTCGCTGTACCCTTCAACCAGGACCGGCTCGATGCGTCCGACCAGAGCCCGGTTGCGCCGGAAAGAGACCCTTTGCTGCGCCTTCATCAGTTTATTGTAGCGGCTCTGTTTGACCCGCTCGGGCACCTGGCCCGGCAGTGCCGCCGCCGGGGTCCCTTCTTCGCGGGAGTAGCGGAACACCCCGACCCGGTCGAAATACCCCTCCTCGACAAACGCCAGCAACTTGGCAAACTCGGCCTCCGTCTCACCGGGAAATCCGACGATAAAGGAGGTGCGCAGGGTCAGGTCAGGGATGCGCCGGCGCATACGCGCGACCAGGTCGCGGATGGCGTCTTCCCCGACCCGGCGATTCATGCTCGCCAACACACGATCGTCGATATGCTGCAATGGCACATCGCAGTAGCTGCAGATCTTGTCTTCCGTCGCCACCAGTTCGATAAGCCCGTCGGTGATACCGTCCGGATATGCATACAACAGCCGCAGCCAGTGCAGCTCGGGAATCGTTACCAGCTCACGTAACAGACCCTCCAGGTGCGCACCGTCATGACGATCGGCGCCGAAAGCGGTGATATCCTGGGCTATGAGATTGATTTCCTGCACCCCGGACGCCACCAGCCTCTGCACTTCCGCCTTTACCGAAGCGATGGAGCGAGAGCGCAGCGGACCGCGCAGTTGCGGGATAATGCAGTAGGAACAGAGATTGTTGCAACCTTCGGCGATTTTCACATAGGCCGAATAGAACGGAGAAGACGCAGCCCGGGGCGTGGCATGGTCATAAAGGTATTGCGGCAGCCCTACCGACTGGCGGACCGCTTCCCCGCGATCGTGTGCCTCGATAAACTCAAGAATGCGTGGCACTTCGCCGGTGCCGAGCAGGATATCGACCTCCGGCATTTCCACGGCCAGTTCCTCGGGATAACGCTGCGACAGGCAGCCCGTAACGATCAGCAGGCTGCAACGCCCCGATTTCTTGCATTCGATGGCTTCCAGCAGGGTTTCCACCGACTCTTCCTTGGCGTCGCTGATGAAACCGCAGGTATTGACGATGATGATGTCGGCCTCGGCCTCGTCGGTGACGATTTCGAAACGGTCCGGCGGCAGATGCCCCAGCATCACCTCGGCATCCACCAGATTTTTCGGACAGCCAAGGCTGATCATACTGACTTTGCGTTTTTTCACAATTTTTGATTCCTTCAGGTCCGGCGCCTTGTGCCGGATCAGGAGCGCATATTCACGAACTGCAATTCGATGCCAAGATCCCGCCCTTTGAGAAGCTGCATGACTTCCTGCAGATCATCGATTTTTTTGCCCGAGACCCGCACCTGGTCCTCCATGATCTGGGCCTGGACCTTGAGTTTGCTGTCTTTGACAAGCTTGATGATTTCCTTGCCTTTTTCCTTGGAAACGCCCTGTATGATCGAGACCCTCTGCCGCACCGCGCCGCCGGAAGCCGGCTCCTTCTTGCCGAAATCTAGGCATTTGGCTGAAACGTTGCGCCGGGCCAGCTTGCCCTTGAGCACGTCGATTACGGCCTCCAGTTTGTAATCATCCGCACCCAGCATAACAATGGCCTCGTTGTCCAGATCGATTTCATTGTGCGTGCCCTTGAAATCGTAGCGCTGGGCAATTTCCTTGCGTGTCTGGTTGACGGCATTGTCGATCTCCTGCATGTCGACTTTGGAAACAATATCAAAACTCGGCATGTTTTGTCCCTTCTTGCAGAAAATTCTTGGATGATCAATGGCTTATATCACAGCCCGGATGGCAGGAAAAGAAATTAGTGATTTCCCGAGCCGAAGGGAGGCCAACACCGGCGCCCCCGCCATAGAAACCTGGAACACCATTCACTCCCCCTTTGCGGGCCGCTCGATGTCATGGCTCGAAGGCTGTGCCCTTGCCGGGCCGTATGATTTCCGTGCCAGGTGGCGGACTGAACCGGTATAAGGAAGGTGCCGGGGATCGGTTGAGAGAGACCTCGCTGAAACGCACGGTGGTGCGGTTGTCGCTGGTGCCGAAAAGGGTTGCCGTCAGCAGCGGATAGCCCGTTTTGCCGGCCACCACGTTTTTATCCACCTCCACCGCCAGCTTCTCGATATACGCGGACGGTTGCCGCGGTTGCAGAACCAGCCGGAAATGCCCCTCCGGGCTTTTCCGTGGGGAACCCCAGCTTATGGTGAACTGGCGGGACAGATTGCCCAGATCGGTAAGGAAAGCCAGCGGATTGTCCTCTCCGGCCTGTGCGCCTGCCGGCACGGGAGACTCGATAACCTGCCGGTTTTCGGGAACATAAACCCAGAGGGTACGGCCATCGGAAACAATCAGTTGCGGATCCGGTTGCAGGTATTCCCAACGAAAACGAGCCACTGGCGTCTGCTGGTCGGCGAAGCTCACCACCACCCGTCCGCTGGCGGTCTGCAATTGATCCAGGGATCCCAGATAGGCTTCCTGGGTGAAGCGGGCCTGAAAATCCCGAATGCGGTTCTGCCGGGTTGTCGGCTGAAACGGCTTCTGCAGTGCGGCAACAACGGTCTCCAGGCTGGTCTGCGCGGCCTGAGCGCAGGGTGCGACCAGCCCGATCAGTGCCAACAGGAACGCCATTGGCGCCAGAAAGTTCAGATGCATGATGTCTCTCCTTGAAAAACTACCCCGTGTTGGCTCGACAGCAGGCTGCCTGGGTCGAGCAAAAATATTACACGACCATCCCCCAGAATGGTGGAACCGGTCAATCCCGGGATGCAATCCAGCGGGAAAAGCAATGGTTTGACGTAGACCTCCTTCTGCCCGATGATCGTGTCCACCGCAAGACCGGCATGCCCGCCTCTTAATTCGCAGACGACCGTCGATGCGCAAGGCTTCGAGGCCGGGGAAAGCCCCAGCAATCCGGCGAGAGGAAAAACCGGCAGTTGCCGCGGCCCCAGGTCGGCGACATATCCTCCATTGGCGGGATGCAAAGCCTGTCGTGGCACCTCCATGGTTTTTTCAATCCACATCAGCGGCAAGCCCAGCGTCCTCCCTGCCGATTCCACCAAAAGAACCGGTAAAATGGCAACGGTCAGCGGCAGGATGAAGCGAAAGCTGGCTCCCTCGCCCGGTCCGGAAAGAATTTCGAGCGAACCGCCGAGCTTGTCGACGGTATGACGAACCACATCCATGCCAATGCCACGACCGGAGGTTTCGGTAATGGCCGCAGAGGTCGTGAAGCCCGGCAGGCAGAGGACTTTGAGCATCTGGTCGGCGTCCAGCTTCACTTCCCGGGATGGCGGCAGCAGACCTTCCTGGCGGGCACGACGAACCAGCTCCGTCATATCGAAGCCGCGCCCGTCGTCACTGACATCAAGGGTTATCCGGTCATGGTCGCGACGCGCCGCGATGGTGATGGTGCCGCTGTCTTCAATCCCGTGATCCACAGCATTGCGAACCATGTGCAGCAGCGGTTCGGATAGGGCTTCCAGAATGGCCCGGTCCAGCCGCACTTCGGTGCCGATCAGGTTGAGGCGGATTTTTTTTCCCGTGACGCGGCACGATTCCCTGACCTGCCGGAAAAGCGGCGCTGTGATCGTTTCCAGCGGCACCATGCGCGCATCAAGCACCTGCCGGCGCAACACGGCAAGCAAATGGTCGAGTTGCTGGCAGCTGCCTTCAATCGCCTCCGGCTGCCCGAGGCGCAGCGCCTCTTGCAGTCGGTGACGCACTGTCAGAAGCTCTCCGCTCAGTCCTGCCAAGCGGTCCAGCACCTGGGTCGCGATGCGCACCGTGCTCTCGCCGACACCCTGTTGCAAGGACAAGGCAGGCATCGATATCGATTTCGTGCGATCTGTTATTCGCAGATTCTCATGGATCTTTCGGCAGCGGCGCTCAATCTGTTCCCGGTCAACAACCCCACGCAACTCAACTTCCAACTCCTGCGGCAGGATCCCCCCGGCGATGGCGTCAGGGTCGGGCCGGCAGACTTCCAGGTTTCCCAGCCGCATCAACTCGTTGAGCAATAAAAGCCATTGACAGCAGCTGGCGCCCGGCATGCGGATCACCAGTGCATGAAGGGTCGCCCCACGCGAACCATCGCCGTCGGTGCCATCGGCGGCATCCGGCTTGCCGGCCGCCGCGTCGGTCAGCTTACCGTCGAGATAATCGAGCCCCCGGTACAACTGTCCAAGAGCCTCCTTTGGCAGACTGTCTGAACGGCGCAAACGATCAAGACCATCTTCCATGACATGCGCCATGTCCGCCATGCGTCGATAACCGAGACTGGCTGCCATGCCCTTGATGGAATGCAGGCAACGAAACAGATCATCGAGGACCTGCCGGTTTTGAGGGTCACCTGCCAGCACCGAAAACCAAGTCCTGGCGTTGAGCAGATGCTCCTGACTTTCCGCCAGAAAAATCTGCTTGTACTCCTGCGCCATCATCGGCCCTCCCAGGCCGCCAGCGAATCGCCGAAAAAGCAACGGGCGGCGAGCAGACTCTGTTTCAGAAAATCCGTCAAGGCACCGGGGTCGATCAGGCCGGCCAGACCCCGGGAACAGATGAACATTTCAACCACCCAGGGAAGATGCAGGGCGCCCGGCATCCCAAACCCGCGCTGCGTCAGGCCATGCACCACGGTGACCGCCAGGGACAGGCGCCCCCCGTCCAACACCACGATCTGCCCCTTCTCCCCCTGGCGGGTTCCGTGCAGGCATGCCAGATCGATCACCGGCAACACCCTGTCGTGCCGGCCAACCGCCCCCAGCACCCATGACGGCGCCCGCGGCACCGGATATACCGGCCGGGGATCGAGAACCTCTGCTACATCCTTCACAGCAAGGCCGAACAGCGATGATCCCGATGTCAGAAGCAGAGTCTGATTCATTCCTGTTCCCGCGAAAGTCCAAGCTGGAAACGGCTGACCCGCCCTTGCAGGTCTTCGGCCAGAGCATGAAGGCTTCGGGCCGACAGAGCCAGATTCTCCATGGCGGCCGACTGTTGTTCGCTGGCTGCCGAGGCTTCCTCGCTGGCGGCGGCATTTTCCGTAACCACGCGTGCGATCTCTTCGACGACATCGGCCGTTTTTCCAACTTCTTCGACCTGCTTCCGGGAAAGCATGCTGATGGCCTCCGCCCGCTCCCCGGCAAGCTTGGCCGTGGTGACAATCTCTTCAAACGCCTGGCCTGTCCGACGTACGGCAGAGCGACCCGCGCCCATGTCCGCCACATGTTCTTTCAGATCTGCCTGGATACGGACGCTTTCGTCCTGTAATACTTCGATCATGGCCATAATATCCGCCATGGCCCGTTCCGACGAATCGGCCAGTTTGCAGATTTCCTCGGCAACTACGGTGAAGCCCCGGCCGTGCTCTCCGGCACGCGCCGCTTCAATGGATGCATTGAGCGCCAGAAGATTGGTTTTTTGAGAAAGACCGGTTATGAGATCGGCCACCTTTCCAATCTTCTGCACCCGGGCGCTAAAGGACAGCATCTGCTGGCCGTGCTGCTCCACACCGTCAAAAACCTGCCCGAGCTTGCCCATGGCGACATTCACCACCTGGCCGCCACGTTCCGCCGTGTGCATGGTTTCATTCGCGGCACCGGCCGCTGCCCGGGCGGCATCGGCAACCTGCTCGACCGTCAGGGTCATGTGCCGGAAGTGATCGGAGGCTTGTTCCACCATGGCCGACTGGGTTTCCGCTCCGCGGCTTATCATTTCCACGGCACCGTTCACCTCATGGGCCGAAGCCATGACTTGCTGGGACATGGCGGCAAGGCCCTGCGCTTCTTCGGCGACCCTCAAGGAAGAAGAACGGATATAGCCAACCAGCTCCCGCAAGTTGACCGTCACCAGATTGAGGGACTCGGCCAGTTCCGCTGTTTCGTCGGGCAGCAGATTGCTGGGCAGACACACAGTCTGGGAAAGATCGCCTCCACTGATGCGCCCTGCCGCTGTTTTAAGAACGAGAATATTGGCCGTGAATGCTTTTGAAAAAATCCACCCGAGCAACAGGCCGACCAGCAGGGCACAGGCTGTCGAAAGAGCCTGTTCCATATAATGCGGCACCAGCCCTGCCGCCGGAACCAGATAGTTCAGAGCCACGATCGAGGCGACCACGATGATGAACCCCATGATGAATTTGTAGGTAATTTCAACTCTCATCGACCAGCTCCTTTGACGCGGGCGAGTGGCAGACCACCTGGCCGGGCGGCTTGAAACGTCCTGATTGTTTTCGGTTTCGGGCAAGGATCGTTCCAGCCGACCGGTGGCTGCTGCTAGGACGTTACCGGCGGCTTTAAGGTTTACGACCCGTTTCCGAAAAAGGCGCCGGTCAGCCCCCGGCAAAATGATTGAAACCTCGGCGATCGGCCGCCCGCACCTCCCCGGCAGCATTGCGCAGGCAAAGCCCTTCACCAGCCGGAATTATGGTGCCGATTCGGGTAATCGGCACCGCCAGTTGATTGGCCAGAGCCTGCAAGGCACCCTCCTGTTCCGGCTGCGCGGCAAACAGCAGCTCATAATCTTCGCCACCGCTCAGGGCGAGCGGCAAGAGCTGCGGTTCCAACGCCAGGGCAGACTGGAAAGGCCCGGAAAGAGGCAGGCAGGATTCTTCCAGCATGGCACCGACATTCGACGCCTTCAGAATATGCCCAAGGTCGGCAAGCAGGCCATCGGACACATCGATCATGGCGCGGGCCAGACCGTTTTCCGACAGAGCTTTCCCCAGGGCAACGCGGGCCACGGGATCGTGATGTCGGGAGGCAAGCCAGGGGTCGAGCGGTTGGCCGGCGGTATGCCGATGCAAAGCCAGGGCACTGTCTCCCAGGGTGCCGGAGACGTATATGGCCTGTCCCGGCGCAGCACCGGCACGGCGCACCTCCCGGCCTGCCGCAACCGCGCCTTCGGCGGTCACGCTGATCAGCAGCGGTCCCGGGGAGCGGCAGGTATCGCCGCCAACCAGGCAGGCTCCGTATTCCGCGGCGGCCTCAAGAAAACCATCCATGAACAATTGCAGTTCTTCCACCGGGAAGTCAGCCGGAACCCCGAGGCCAAGGTAGAGATGGCGCGGCCGACCACCCATAGCCGCGATATCGCTGACGTTGACCGACACACTTTTGCGGCCCAGGCGACGGCTGTCGGTCCAGCAACGCTGGAAATGGATTCCCTCGATGAGCAGATCCTTGCTGGTCAGAAGACGCTCGCCACGAGGCAATTCAAGAACCGCACAATCGTCGCCGATGCCGTGACAGACCCCCTCGCCGGTTACTGCAGCGGCACGGATACGTTCAATGAAACCGAACTCGCCAAGCTCCGAAAGTCTCATGCCCTTTCCTCCAGGGCCGCCGCCAGGACATCCTCCACCCGGTCGGCAAAAACCAGCCGCAGCTTGCGCTTCATCGCCGCGGGCACATCCGCCAGATCCTTCTGGTTGCGCCGTGGCAGCACCACGACCTGCATGCCGGCCCGCACTGCGGCCAGAAGCTTCTCCTTGACCCCGCCGACGGGCAACACCTGGCCACGCAGAGTGATTTCTCCGGTCATGGCCACCTCACGATTGACCGGTCGCCGGGAGAGAATCGAAACCAGCGCGGTAAGCATCGTGACGCCGGCGCTCGGGCCATCCTTCGGGATGGCACCGGCCGGAACATGAACGTGCACATCGATCTTGTGGTGAAAATCGGGATCGATGCCGTATTGCTCGGCATGGGCCCGGGCATAGCTGAGGGCGGCCTGGGCGCTTTCCTTCATAACCGTGCCAAGTTGACCGGTCAGATGCAGTTGGCCGCTACCGGGCATGGCGCTGGCCTCGACATGCAGAATCTGACCGCCAACTTCGGTCCAGGCCAGTCCGGTAGCCACGCCTGTCTCGTGGCAACCCAGCTTGTCCTCGTCAGCAAACCGGGGCGGACCAAGATAGGTGGCCACCGTGGCGCCGCTCACCCGCACCGGGCGCGAATTACCCTCGGCCCGTCGTCGCGCGATTTTGCGGCAGATACTGCCGATTTCCCGTTCCAGGTTTCGCAAGCCGGCCTCGGCGGTATATTCGGTTATCACGCGATGCAGAGCGTTGTTTGAAAAATCAAGATCGCCCGTTTGTAAACCGTTGGCCTCCAACTGTCTGGGAATCAGGTAGCGTCGGGCTATGGCAAGTTTCTGCTCGGCACTGTAACCGGCCAGGCGTATCACTTCCAGGCGATCCCTGAGCGCTGAAGGGACGCTGTCGAGAACATTGGCCGTGGCGATAAACAGAACCTTGGAAAGATCAAAGGGCAAATGGATGTAATGGTCGGAAAAAGCATGATTCTGCTCGGGATCGAGCAATTCCAGCAACGCCGAGGACGGGTCGCCACGGAAATCGGCGCCGCCGACCTTATCCAGTTCATCCAGCATGAAAACCGGGTTGTTGCTGCCGGCCTGCTTCATTGCCTGAATGATACGCCCGGGCAGGGCGCCCACATAGGTGCGCCGATGGCCGCGAATCTCCGCCTCATCGCGCAATCCGCCGAGGGAAACGCGCACAAATTTGCGACCCAGGGCGCGGGCTATCGATTTACCGAGGCTGGTCTTTCCGACCCCCGGCGGGCCGACAAAACACAGCACCGGGCCTTTCAGTTTCTTTTTGAGCTTGCACACCGCCAGAAATTCCAGAATACGTTCCTTGACCTTTTCCAGATCGTAGTGATCCTCGTCAAGAATGACGCGGGACCCGGCCAGATCGATGCTGTCACGGGTTCCGGTCTGCCAGGGAAGTTCGGCCAGCCATTCCAGGTAGGTGCGCAGCATGGAATACTCGGCCGCTTCGACCGGCATGGTTTCCAGGCGCTGCAGCTGTTTGCGGGCCTCCTTGCCGACATCGGCGGGCAATCGCGCCTTGTCGAGCTGGGCCCGCAGTTCCAGCAGGTCCTCCGCTTTGGCATCGGCTTCGCCGAGTTCGGCCTGAATCGCCCGCAGCTGTTCGCGCAGGAAAAATTCCCGCTGGGAACGGCCCATCTCGTCACGGGCCTGGCTCTGGATGCGGTGCTGGGTGGTTACCAGCTCCAGTTCCCGGACCAGAAGATCGTTGACCCGCTGCAGCCGACTCGACGCTCCGGTTTCTTCCAGCAACTGCTGTGCGATCGCGACCTTGAGCCCGAGATTGCTGGCCACCACGTCAGCCAGGCTGCCGGGATCCTCGATATTTTCCGCGGCAACCAGCATATCGTTGGGAAAGGTGCGGCCCAGACCCTGCAATTCGGTCAGCTGTTCGCGAACGCTGCGCATCAGGGCCTCGACCTCAAGGTCCGCTGCCGCTGCGACCGGCTCTTCCAGCGTTTCGATGGTCACGGTAAAGCAGGGCGAGTCGGCCAGATAGTCGACAATTCGCGCCTTGGCAAGACCCTGAACGAGAATCTTGCTGCGTCCATCGGGCAGCTTGAAAGATCGCATGATCAAGGCCAGGCTGCCGATGGAATAAATATCGTCAGCGGTGGGATCTTCCTGCCCGAGTTCCTTCTGGGCGGCAAGCATGATCATGCGATCCCCGGCCAAAGCCTGTTCGACAGCGGCAAGCGACTGACTGCGGCCGATAAACAGGGGCAGAATCATATGTGGAAAAACGACGGCGTCCCGCACTGGCAGCAAAGGCACCCGGGCAGGAATATCAAAATCTCGAATGGGCTGTTGCAAGGTTTTCTCCTTGGGCGATTCCAGGGTTGGCAAAAAGGCGGAGAAGTCGCGGCGAGAAAACCGCATCGCCGTAATGTGGAGGATTCATCATGGAGCACCCTTGGTGATTGACACCGGCAGCGCTGTCAGTTGTGCACCATGAAGCGGAAAGGGCTTTCCCCCTCGATATGGCCATTTTTACCGAAACGACGCTCGATAAGACTGACATGGCCGTCGTACGTGATTGCCAACACAGTGGAACAACGCGTTCCGTAATCGGGCAAATGCACAAAAATAGCGCCAAGAGCCCGTTCCATATAACCGGGCAGGCCGGTTTCCGGCAAGGCCTCGGCCGGGGGTAAATGTCGGTCGGCCAACACTTTCCATAGCTGTCCGGGATCAAAATCCGGTCGCGCCAAAAGCTTCTTTACCCGGTTTTTGGCCCGTTCCAGCTTGGGCCAGGGGGTATCCAGATGGTGATTGCTGAGCCCATAACAACCCGGAGCCAAAACCTGAAGGCCACCATCATCATTGGAAAAACAGGCCAGCGTGCGACTGTCTCCAGCCAGCAGGTTGAACCCGGCGTAACGGTGGGCCTGTGCGGCTATGCGTTCCAGGTAGTTCCGCGGCGCCTCGTCGCCCCGCAGATAGCCACTCACCAGAAGGCCGCGGGACGGCGCAGCGGAAACGGACCGCGAACCGCGCACGTTGGTCAGGGCCGCCCAGCGTCCCTGACTGGTCACCCCGAGCCAGGTGCCTCCGCCCTGCAGATCGCGCCCGGCCAGCACCTGCGGGGCATCGGACCAGAATGCGGCGGCGGCCGTCGGCCGCCGATAATATTCGTCCCGGTTGGCCGCGAGCACCAGGGCATAGTCGGGGTGCGCTCTGTGCGCCACGACGATCAGGCACATCTGCCACACGCTTCCGGCAGCGGTCGGCGTGCCACGACACCGGCAAGGCTTCCGCCTCGATGGGCCTGGTCGATTCCCTCCTCGTGCATCAGTATCTGCCAGCCATCGAGCAATTTCGGCAATTCTCCGGGATCGAGAGCAAAAGCCGGATTCCCCGGCCCCCCGGGGAACGCCCCCGCGCGGCTGAAAGTGCGCACGATCATAAATCCGCCCGGACGCACCAGTCGGCGCAGTTCGGGCAACAGGGAGCGCTGCAGATAAAAGAACTGCATAACGACATCAAACGGCGGCAAATCCAGGATGGGGCAGTCTTCCATATTCTGCTGCAACGTATCGATATGCAGGCCGCGCCGCCGCGCCTCGGCATCGACCTGCGCCAGGGCCTCGGCGGAGGCATCGACCGCTGTCACCCGATACCCTCGCATGGCCAGATACAGCGCATTGCGCCCGCGCCCGCAGGCCAGATCAAGCACCCGACCGGCCGGCGGCAACAGGTGCAGGCTCCGCACAAGCCAGGGGTCGGGATTACGTTCGCTGTGGGCCCGTTCCCGCCAGATTTGATTCCAGTCATTGGCCATATCCGGTTTTGAACGCCTCAAAATTAAGTATTTTTGCCAGGTCGGGCAATCCGCGCTGCGCCATCAGGTTCCGGCTAGCCGTTTTGCTGCAGCCACTCCATATAAAGCGCCACACCCTGTTCCACGGTACGAAAGCACCCATCGTAACCGGACGCGCGCAGGCGGCTCAGATCCGCTTCGGTAAAACTCTGGTAGTGCCCCTTGAGATGCTCGGGAAACGGCACATACTGCAGTTCGCCGTGGTTGTGTGCCTTCAGTACCGCATGCGCGACATCGTTGAAGGTCTGGCTGCGGCCGGTACCGACGTTGTAAATCCCGGAGACTTCCGGATGATCGAGGAACCAGAGGTTGACATCCACAACGTCCCCCACATAAACGAAATCCCGGCGCTGCTCCCCGTCGCCGAAGCCGTCGCAGCCTTCGAACAACCTGACACGGCCATCCTTTTGCAGCTGATTGCGCAAATGAAAAGCAACGCTGGCCATACTCCCTTTGTGCTGCTCGCGGGGGCCGTAGACGTTGAAATAGCGGAAACCCGACACCTGACTGCGGGCCTGCGGAAGAAAACGCCGCACGTACTGGTCAAACAGCGCCTTGGAATAGCCATACACGTTGAGCGGCCGCTCGAACTGAGGTTCCTCGCGAAACACCTGCCCACCCCCATAGGTTGCCGCGCTGGAGGCATACAGAAAAGGAATGCGCCGCTCCAGGCAATAGTGCAGCAGCGCCTTGGAATAGGCATAGTTGGTCTGCATCATGTAGCGGCCATCCCACTCGGTGGTGGTGGAACAGGCGCCCTGATGAATGATGGCATCGACGCGCTCGCCGAAGACCTCTTTGGAGGAGATGCGGGTCAGAAATTCATCCTTGTCCAGATAGTCATGCAACCGCGCATCAGCAAGATTGGCAAACTTGGTGCCGTCGGTCAGGTCGTCGACAACCAGCAGGTCGTCGCGCCCCCGCGCATTGAGAGCCTGAACAATGTTGCTGCCAATAAAACCGGCGCCGCCGGTGACAATGATCATAGATATTTTCTCCTTGTCCAGTGTTTGTGCCGCACTGCGGACGTCGGCAGATCGCCCGGCATTTTCGTCTTCTAGCATGGGGTCGACGACGGTGCAAGCAAAAGCGGCCGGATCAGGCCGGAACCGGTGTAAGGGGACTGCCTTCCGCGGCCGGTGGCGTCAGAAAATCCGCCAGTACGCGCATGACATCCTCGGTACAGCCTCTGGCCACCGGCACTTCGGGGAGCGACCGCAAAAACATCCGCCCATAGCCCTTGTTGACCACGCGGCTGTCAAGAATGAGGACCACGCCGCGGTCCGCACGATGACGGATCAAGCGGCCGAAGCCCTGCTTGAATTTAATCACGGCCTGCGGCACGGTATATCCCATGAATGGATCACCGCCCGCCGCCGCAATCGCTTCGGCTCGGGCTTCCTGCACCGGCTCGGTGGGCACCTTGAACGGCAGGCGTGTAATGATGACCTGTTCCAGGGCGCGCCCGGGCACATCGACACCTTCCCAGAAGGAGTCGGTGCCGAACAGTACGCTGGACGGATCCCCGGCAAAGGTTTTAAGCAGGCGATGGCGGTTTTCCTCCCCCTGGCGCAGACAGTGAATGCCCCGTGCCTGCAGCACAGGCGCCAACTCGCCATGCACCTGCCGCAGCAGGCCGTAAGCCGTGAAAAGCACGAAGCTGCGGCCATCGGCTGCCACCACCGCGCGTTCCGTCAAGTCGCGTACCATGCCCGGATAACCGGTGCGGCCCGGCTCCGGAACGTCGTCCGGCACCACGACCAGAGCCTGGCGCGCAAAATCGAAGGGGGAATGGAGCAGCAATTCCCGCACCCGGCCCGCCGCCACACGGTCGAGCCCGATGCGGTTTTCAAGATAGTCGAAAGTATGTCCGACTGCCAGGGTGGCACTGGTCAGCACCACGCTGCGAAACCGGTCATAAAGGCCGGTCTTGAGCTGCCCGGCAACCTCAAGCGGGGCGGCGCATAAGCGGGTGATGAGGCCGCGACCGCGGCCGATGCGACCCTCGGCCACCTCGAACCAGGCACAGGTATGGTCGTCGCAGGCGATGAAAAATCGCAGGTCGGCGGCCATGGCATGCAAACGGTCGGCAACGCCGCCCAGGTCGGTCAGAGGCGAGATCAGCTTGTCCGCCACTGCCTCGGGCAGGGTCTCGCTGTCTTTCAACAGACCGTCAAGCTTCCGGGCCAGGTCTCCGGTGGCGGCGGCCAGCTCCCGCAGGCGATCAACCGCCGAAGGCCAGAATTCGCCGGTCCTGAGTTCCGGCACCACGCGCTGGCGCAGTTCTTCGTGGCCAATTCCGCCGCCAAAGGTCGCGACCAGATCGAGCCCAACCCCTTCGAGAACCTGGAGCGCACGTTCGTATAGAGCATGGCAGTCTCCGGAAAGAGTCTCCACCATTTCGTAAAAACGCCGATAAACCGCATCCTCGGTATCCGGAAGCTCCCGGGCCAGCTGATGCATGAACCGTGGCAGCAAACCCTTGTCCGGTTTTCGAAAGTGCCGTAATTTTCCCAGAACCCGCGCAAAACCGAAACGGGTTACCTGACAGGCGAAATAGTGGGTCGCCACATCTTCGAGATGGTGCGCCTCATCGATAACGATGCGATCAAATGGCGGCAACACGGCAGCGGCGCTGTAATTGTCAGTCTGCTGGCGCAGGGCCAGATCGGACAGCAGCAGGGCGTGATTGACCACCAGAAGATCGGCCCCGGCAGCCTGGCGACGGGCCCGATGGAAAAAGCAGTTTCCGTATTGATGGCAGCGCACCCGCGCGCACTGGTCGGCCTCGCAACGCACTTCTTCCCACACCTCGGCGCGCGGCTGAAAGGACAGTTCCTCACGGGATCCTTCATGGGTGGCAGCCGCCCATTCGAGAATCGCGGCAAATTCCGCATTCGATTCGCTGTCGAACAGCCCCGGTTCCAGCCGCGCGGTTTCAGCCCGTCGGCGGCACAGGTAGTTGTTCCGGCCCTTGACCAGCACGGCACGAAACTTCAGCCCGGTAGCCCGCTGCAGAAAGGGCAGGTCCTTGCGGATCAGCTGCTCCTGAAGATTGATGGTGTTGGTCGACACCACCACCCGTTCTTCATTGTCCAGCGCCCAGAGTATGGCTGGCACAAGGTAGGCCAGACTTTTGCCGGTGCCGGTGCCGGCCTCGATAACCGCCAACTGATCACGATTGAACGCCTCGGCGACGGCAAAGGCCATGCGCAGCTGTTCCGGCCGCTCCTCGTAACCGGACAGGGTTGCGGCCACCACCCCGCCTGGACCAAGCAGCGCGGCAATACTTTCCGGCGCCAGGTGCTTGAGCTGACGCGGCGCAAAGGGTTCCACCACCTTATACACATGTTCCACAGGGTTATCCACAACCAGGAAACCAACTCCGAGCGCCCCCAGTCGCGAAGCGATTTCCAGATCGGCCAGGGATGGTTCCAGATTTCCGGAGGGATGGTTGTGGATAACGACTTCACCATAATCGCAGTCCTGAATAACGGCAGGCACGGCATCGGCGTTGCCCCGCGCAAGCACCCGAACCTTTTCAATCCGCAGTTCCGCATCGGTGACCCCACGAAAAAAGACTTCCCGCCCACCGGCTTCGGAGATGGCCTGGCGCATGGTTTCAACAACATCGGATGTAAAGGTCTTCAGCATACTCTGCTCTCCCAGGTCAACTGCTGGCCATTATAGGAAAGTAGCTGCGAAAAAGAAAGTCCGACCCAGGTTGAAAACCGGCGGCTTCAAGACCGTGCGGTCGTTGACAGGCCGTTCGGGAATGATACATTGCTAACATGTTTTCATCGGCAAACATAAACATCCTTGAACCAAAGCCGGCAACCATCGATGCAGACCGAGGAGGACAACCATGTATCTTTCCCTGTGCAGAACCGATAACAACACGGCCAGCCTGGTATTGCGAATCGTTCTGGGATGCGTCTTTTTTCCTCACGGCGCCCAGAAAGCCCTGGGTTGGTTCGGTGGTCATGGCATGGATGCAACGATAGGTTTCTTGACAGCCACCTTCGGCATTCCCGTGCTGCTGGCGTACCTGGTGATTGCCGCCGAATTTCTTGGCGCCATGGCATTGTTGATCGGTTTTTTGACCCGCGTCGCGGCCTTCGGCCTGTTTGCTGTCATGACCGGCGCCCTCTGGCTGGTTCACTGGCAGAACGGGTTTTTCATGAACTGGAGCGGTAACCAGCCAGGGGAAGGGATTGAATACCATCTGCTGGTCATGGGCATGACCCTGGCCTTGATGATCCGCGGCGGCGGCCGGGCCTCCATTGACCAATTATTGAGCCGCTGAAACAAAACCAGGCGGGCGTGATGCCAGGCCCCCCAAAACAGAAGATGAGGGACTTCACCGACAGCGAACAGCTTGACCCGCAGGCTTATGTTTTTTAAGATCGAGAGTCTGAACGCGAAAAGCACGACGCTTTATCCAGGCTTTCCCGAGAGGCACGCGCATGTACAGCAAACTCGTCATGGAACACTTCAATCAACCACGCAACGTCGGTTATCTGGATAATCCCAGTGTTGCCATCCAGTATGGCGACCCGGCCTGCGGAGACTGTCTTCTGGTGTTCCTGAAAATCGAACAGGGGGTCATCACCGACATGAAATATAAGGTGATGGGCTGCGCCGCGGCGATTGCTACCGCCTCCATCACCAGTGAAATGAGCATCGGCCTCACCGTGGAACAAGCCCTGGAGCTGACCGAAAAAGATGTCGTCATTGCCCTGGGTGGGCTTCCTCCACAAAAAGTGCACTGCTCCAACCTGGCGGTAGGCGCCCTCAAGGCGGCCCTGAGGGTCTACCTCGCCGGCGACAGGGAACCCGAGGCCGTCATCAACGCCGGGCACGACGCAAAGGGTCCCTCAAACCAGGGAGACTGAGGCTGAAAAAACCCTGCAGCCTACCCCTTGATAACCGCGAGCGGCCGCAGTCTGGCAACAATGCGGCCGATGCCGGCCTGCTGCACCACCTCCACCACCTCCGTGACATCCTTATAGGCTTCGGATATCTCCTCGGCCACGGTACCGCGCCCGGCAGCCCGCAAAACAATGCCACGGGCGGCAAGCTCCTCCTCGATGCGACGCCCCGATGCCAATTTTTTTGCGGCATGCCGCGACAGTAACCTTCCGGCACCGTGGCAAGTGGAGCCGAATGTCTCTTCAAAACCGGCAGCGGTGCCGACCAGCACATAGGAATAGCGCCCCATGTCACCGGGGATCAGAACCGGCTGGCCGATGGCGCGATAACATGCCGGAACGTCGGGATGCCCCGGCGGAAAGGCCCGCGTAGCACCTTTGCGGTGCACGCACAGTCGGCGCGGGACACCGGCAACGACATGTTGCTCGTATTTGGCGATATTGTGGCAAACATCATAAATCACCGACAGACCCATGGCGGCTGCACTTTGATGCAGTACCTGCTCGAAGGATTCGCGCACCCAGGCGGTTATCAGTTGCCGGTTGGCAAACGCAAAATTCGCCGCGCAGGCCATGGCGGCGAGATACTGGCGGCCCTCCGGACTGTTCAGCGGCGCGCAGCACAGCTGCCGATCTGGCAGGGAAATGCCGTATCTGGCTGCGGCCCGCAGCATAATGCGCAAATAATCGTCGCAGACCTGATAACCGAGTCCGCGACTGCCGGTGTGGATAGTGACCGTCACCTGCCCTGGGAACAGGCCGAGTACATCGGCCAGACGTGGTTCGCGAATCTCGTCCACCATCTGGATTTCCAGAAAATGGTTGCCGCTGCCAAGCGTCCCGAGCTGGTCGCGGCCCCGCTCCAGAGCCCGCTCCGAAAGCAGGTCAGGATCGGCTCCGGCAAGACATCCGCCGTCCTCGATGTGCTGCAGATCCAGTTCGTTGCCCATGCCTTGGGCTACCGCCCAGCGCGCCCCCTGCTGCAGCACCTTGCGCTCTTGCGCCAAGGTCAACCTGAGATCCCGCCGATGCGAGCCGACCCCGGAGGGCACATTGCGAAACAGTGCATCGGCCAGTTGCTGCAGACAGGGACGCAATTCCTGCGCCTGGAGATTTGACCGCAGCAAACGTACCCCGCAGTTGATGTCGTAACCGACCCCGCCGGGCGAAACGATGCCTTCATCGGCATCGAAGGCCGCCACGCCACCAATGGGAAAGCCGTATCCCCAGTGAATGTCGGGCATGGCCAGTGATGGCCCCACAATACCGGGCAAGGTCGCCACATTGCGCACCTGCTCCAGAGCCTGCTCTTTTTGCAGGGCGGCCATCATGGCACGGTTGGCGAAAACCAGGCCATCAGTGCGCATGGCACCTTCCCTCGGTAGGCGCCAGCGACAAGCATCGAGCTGTTGCACCTTGACTGTCATGGCGATTACCTTCGAAAGATTATAAATCGAGATAGACACGCGCCCGCCACTGGCCGTGGCGATGTGTCACCAGCAGGTGGTGATAAGTGACCGCTTTGATCTCCCGTTCCGGATTGGCGGCCAGGGGAACAACCCTGAGGCGCATCTCCAAAGCCCCTGCATGAATACGGACCACAGCCATATCCAGCGGCCACAGGCCTCTTGCCTGTATCATGAACAGCAACTCATTCAGCCAAACGACAAGAAGTTCCTCCATGTCGCCGGCTGTCACTTCAATGGTCCGTTCCTGAACGTCTCCAAAAGCCCGCCCCTGGCCTGCCAGAATGGAGAGCAAGGCCTTTGCGGCCTGCACAAAGAGTTCGTCGCAGGTGGGGGCAACCGCTTCGATCCCCATGTCGGCCGTGTGCTCCAAAAGCCGAAAGGCGGCCCTGCCGCCTTTCTTGGTGTGCTGTCCGCAATTTGCACACGGAATGTGTCGCGCCTTTTGTTGAAAATTCATGGACTCACCCCTGATACCCTCTGGCAACAACCGCTCGATGCCAAGCATAAACTTCAACCTGCGAGGCCTGGCGCTTTTTCAGGGGTAATGGCAAACATGCGTGGGTCGAATTCCTGAAAAACCACCGTGAATCGAACCTTCAGAATGCCTTCATTTTTCACGCTGCCAGCTAACACGGCAAATGGCGTGATCGTCCGTCCAGACAACCTTCAGATCTCCCTGGTGCGCTTTATTCAGAGCACGACCGAGGTGTTCGGCAAGTTTCTCCTCGGTCGTTTCGATCACCAGCTCGTCACCATCGCGATCCATGCGAATGATCCTCTCCAGGGGATTCTTTGCCATGGCCTTGGCTTCTTCGTTTCTGAGTATATTGCGGATCTCCGCTTCGTGTGCCCACAGATAGGAGCCGCCCAGGGTCACATATCCTTCGGCATACCCGTCCTTGATTTTCCGACAAGCCGGGCACAACTGCCTGGCCACTTTCGCATCCCTGGCCAGCGCTTCGTAGGCCTGCGCGTCGAGATACCAGCGTTTATGGCGATAAACAGCCTGACACCCCGGACAGAGAGTCGGCTCCGGCAAGCCTTCGGCCTGAACATAGGGGTCGGAACTGGTTTCGCAGCGACCGCGTTTGTCACCGATGCCAAACTTTCCGGATTCTTTTCGCATAGACTAACCCCTTTCCAAGAATTGTTAAGGTCGCCCTACAATTGAGTATAGCATCCGGATGGGGCTTGTGGGAAAAGAGAGCGTTTGGATTTTCCGGCAGGGATTACCGGCGTAAAAGTGCCCGGCAGGGAGCGCCATCAGCACAGGCAAGCTTCAATGGCAGACAGATAAGTTCGTAGGCCCCCGCATCGATGGCGGAAAGATCCAGGCCTTCAAGGATCACTCCTCCATCGCGAAGCAGACGGTGATGTACTTCGCCGTCCCCATCCCAGGCCTCGATGGAAAGATAATCGATGCCAACCAGCTCGATACCGAGATCGCCAAGAAAGCGTGCGCCATCCAGGCCCAGAGACTGGTAGTCCATGCAAAACCCGGGCTTCTGCCAAAGATGCGAATTGTTGGTTTTAAGAAGCAATCGCCGGCATTCGGCAAGATCCAAGGACCGCAGATGTTCCGCGCCGATCAATCCTGAAACGTGGCGCAGGTCGACCACACGACAGGGACCGATAAGCGCCTTCAGCGGCAGGTCGGAACCGGTATACCCCCACAACCCCGCATGCCCGGCAAGGTCGAGATGGGTACCGACATGGCTGCTGCAGGACAATTGACTGACATGGAACCCCCCCGCTTGCGCAGCGACAGAGGCGATGCGGCAGGGAGGATCCTGGGGAAACCCGGGGAGAGCCGGATGAAGGGAGACGCTGATATCGAAAAGCTGGGGAGGGTGGCTCATGGATTCTCTCTTTTGCAGGTCCAAACACGCATCACGGCTGTAAGCATCAGGTTGATAACCACCACTGAGAGGCCTGCCACCAGAGACAGGGGATGAACCCCCAACGGCCCGACCAGAACAGATATGACCAAAGCAATTGCCAGCAGCCTGAAAGGCGTAGCGCAGAAAAATACGATGACGGACCGGCGACCCCGATTCAGGAGCAGACGAACCAGTGATCTGTGCAACGAGTGGAAACCGGCAATCACCAGCAGCCCCCCACCTAGCACGCCCAGGACAATCGGCGCCGAACGCCACCATAGGCTCGCCGCAAGCATGACGCAGAGAATAATCCAGTTTCTGCAAGCCAGCTCCCTGATCAGATGATCGTCACCGGTGGCCATCTTCTTCGCTCTGCCGGCGCAATTCCCGCCGCGTAAGAATAAAAATATTGCGAAAACCGGCGGCGATTCCGAAACCGAGAAACACCAGGGTCAGCCACGGAGAAGTCCCCAGCCAGCGATCGAGATAATACCCCATGGCCAGGCCGATCAATGTCGCGGCCACCATCGAAATGCCGACCCCGGAGAGAAAGCCGATGGACCTTATCAGCTTTTGTCTGTCTTCAGCCATATACGAATTTTTCCAGGAAAAATGCTAAGACCAACCGCTTACCCGATCTTCGTCACAGGCGGAGCAATAAAGAACCGTGTCTTCGGAAAAAACCGCCCTCGCATGAATACAGCAGCCGGGATTCAGCCCGCGAACAATTGCAGAAAATGCGCAAACAAGGCCTTGTCCACATCCGCCACCTCCTGCTCCTTCATAATCCGCAGAGCGTCGAAGGTGGAGCGCCTGCGGTGATAGGGCCGTTCAGCGGTCAGCGCTTCATAGATATCGGCGATGCGGCAAATACGCGCATAGGGATGGATATCCGCCCCCATCTTTCCGCGGGGGTACCCTTTACCGTTATCTTTCTCATGGTGCTCAAGGGTAATGGTGCGGGCTTCATCGGTAATGATGCCGTTTTCTTCCAGGATCCGGAACCCTTCCTCCACGTGGCAATTCACGACCTGCCGCTCCTGCTCGGTCAGCGGGCCCGGCTTGTTGAGAATTTCAATGGGAATCCGGCATTTGCCGAGATCATGGAGGAAAAACCCCATGCCCAGGTTGTGCATGTCGTGTGCCCTGTCCAGACCGAAAAACAGCCGCGCCAGGGCCACCGCAAAAATTCCGACATTGGTGGAATGAACATAGGTGGCGTGGTCGAAAGAGGTCAACTGTATCAGATACCGGGTGGCCTGATCGCTCTGAACAATCAGATCGACCGTCGGCACGATCATATCGCAGGCTTGCCTGATGAAAGGACCTCGTGGATCATCGAAGGCACGTCGCATGGCGTCCCGGCAACTGGCCTGCACCACTCTCGCCTTGACAGACGCCTCAATGTGGGGATTCTTGACGATTTCATCGAGCCTGGTGCGCAATATGCGGCTGAAACATCCCGAATCCTGCCCGTGCACGAACAGTTGGCCAATGCCAAAAAACTGCAATCTTTTCGTGGCGTCCCGGTCCAGGGTGCTGGACCGGGACGCCAGCAGTACGTATTGGCCGCTTGCGTTGCGCCGATATAGATCGCACGGAGCCTTGTCAACGCAATCGAGGATATCGACGTTTACGGAAAAAAACGATTCTTCAGCGGCAATTTCCACCCCCTCGGGGGCTTTCCCGGCATCGGACAACCTCGGATTATCAGGATCTCCAGTTAAATCCAATGGCGATCAACTCCTGTAAGGATCAGGACTCCAGATAAGCGGTTATGCTTTCGGCAATGGTCTGGAAAATACGTCTGAACTCTTTTTCATTGCGTTCCAGCAAAGTGATGCGGAAACCCATTTCCCGAGTGCAGAAAGACGACAGGGGAACCACACAAATACCCGTTGATGCCAACAGATAGTAAACGAAACGTTTGTCAAGGGAGACCCCGGCCTGGTTGACAAGTCGCTCGACGAGAGCCCGAACCTCCTGGTTTTCGATGGGAAGAGTCTGCTGGTGGGTCAAACATTCGGTTTTTATCACGACGCTCATGTAAAAAGCGCCGTTGGTGCGGTTGACTTTGGTGCGGGGCACGTCTTTAAGGATTTCATACGCGATGTTCGAACAATGCTCGTAACGTGCCCGTCGTTCGTCGAGATAAGCGGGATACTCAGGATGACTCAGAATGTGGGGTATGGCCTTCTGCGGCAAGGTGGTGGAACAGACCTCCACCATCTTGGCGTTGAGAATGCTCTGGACATAGCGCTTGAACACCGGGTCCCGATCGGCATTATAGATCTCGATCCATCCGCAGCGCGCCCCGGGCCAGGGGACTTCCTTGCTGATGCCGCGCAACGCCATACCGGGCACATCGCCGATCAGATCGGAAAGGGGCTTGGTGGACTGTCCGTTGTAAACGATATTCAGATAGACCTCGTCACAGATGACAAACAGGTCGTATTCCCGCGCGATGGCTATCATTTCCCGAAGAATTCTTTCAGGATAAACGGAGCCGGTCGGGTTGTCCGGATTGATAATCAGGATACCGGAAATCGCCGGATTGTATTTCACGGACAGGCGCAGGTCGTCCAGATCCGGATACCAGTGATTGTCAGGATCCAGGCGATAGGAGATCGGACGTTGCCCGGCATGGGCGGCCTCGGCCGAAGAATGGGTTGAATAGGTCGGTGACGGCCCTATGACCCGTGCTTCCCGGCGCAGGAAACCATAAACTTTCTGGATGGCGTCGCCCAAACCGTTAAAAAACAGAATATCATCGGAGGTGATCTGCGCCTTCCCCCGCTTGTTGGTGCGTTCCGCCAGATACTGACGGGTCTCCAGAACCCCCTTGGTCGGACAATATCCGTAGGAACAGTCTTCCATAACCAGGTCGGCAATCAGTTTCTTCATCCATTTGGGGATTTTCTCACCCTTGGCCACGGGATCGCCGATATTCTCCATATTGATCTTGATTCCCATCCGCTGGAGCGTATCGGCTATCTCGACGATAGCGCGAATTTCATAGGTCAACTCACCCGCACCGATATGTACGATATCGTTTCTCATAAATCTGACCGCTATCCCTTCCTAGGCCCCGGTTCGCATCAACGACACATCAAACACCAAATAAAAAAGCCATGAGCGCTTAAATCTCATGGCCTTACTGCAGGATATCCCCGACTTCCCGGAAATTCAGACAGCAAGACAACGAGCACCGGCGCGGCCTTGTGCCGCCCTGCTCTTCGCTCGCTCTGCCTGTGCCGGAACCATCCGCCGATCCGAAAGGTAAATCATGGGATATTCTCCTTTTATCTTCCGGTTGGTTAGCACAGACAGCTGGGAAAGTCAATCCCCAACAAGTCCCTTCCGGCGCCCCCGCGGGTTTTCCAAAATAGTTCAGAAGCCCTTTTCTGGCCCGTTTCGATAGATGCCCGAAGTAAAGAATTTGGCCTACATGGTCGGATTATGGTATAAAAAGGCCTTATTTTTTCAAGGAGACCTGTTTCCTCATGAATATAAAGCGCATCCTGAAAATCTCTTTGTGGGCCTGTTTTGGACTGTTTCTGGCAAGCTGCCTGATGCTTGGGGTTGCCTATTGGTCGGTCTCTGCCTCGCTGCCAAAAGTCGACACCCTGTCCGATTATCGCCCACCTATCGTCACGACCATCTATGCCGACGATGAAACCGTCATCAGCGAATTTTCCCAGGAAAGAAGGATTCTCGTCCCCATCTCACGGATACCCCGGCAACTGGTTCAGGCGTTTGTCGCCGCGGAAGATTCGAAATTCTATCAGCACCGCGGCATCGACCTTTTTTCGATCGTGCGCGCCGCGCTCAAAAACCTGATGGCCGGAGGCATCCGCCAGGGCGGCAGCACCATTACCCAACAGGTTGCCAAAAGCCTGTTGCTGACGCCGGAAAAAAAATTTTCCCGCAAATTCAAAGAAGCGATCCTGGCCCGCCGCATGGAACGGAGCCTGTCAAAAGACGACATTCTCTTTTTGTATCTGAATCAGATCTACCTTGGGCACGGTGCTTACGGCGTTCAGGCTGCGGCGGAAAATTATTTCGACAAGAATGTCGGCGACCTGTCACTTGCGGAATGCGCCATGCTGGCCGGACTGCCGCAGGCTCCGAGCCGCTATTCCCCTTTTCACAATTATGAAAAAGCCAAAACCCGCCAGATCTATGTATTGAATCGTATGGTCGAGGACGGCTATATCACGCGACAACAGGCGGATAAGGCCGTATCGGAAAATGTCGTGATCCACCCTCGTAACGAACGCCAGATTCCCGGAGCGGCCTATTTCACGGAGCAGGTGCGTCGATATCTGGAAGAGAGATACGGTACCGAGGTCCTCAATACCGGCGGACTGAAAGTCTACACCACCATGAACGTGGCCATGCAGCAAGCCGCTCAACTGGCGGTACGGTCCAACCTTGTCCAACATGACATCCGCCGCGGTTATCGTGGCCCCCTGAAGACTTTCGACAGCGACCGGCAAGCCGAATTTTTATCCAAACAGGAAGCAATCTACAAACAGCCACCGGAGCCCGGAACTCTGGTCGAGGGCGTTGTCATCGGCTCCCGCGACCATCGGGCGATTGTGCGCATCGGTCGTTTTACCGGAATCATTCCCCTTAACCAGGGTGGCCTCGCCCATAAACTGCGGGTCGTCGACCGTGGTCAGAAAGTCAAATTTGTCGGGGAGCGCGCCACCACTCTGCCGATCGGTTCGGTGGTGCAGGTAAAAATCAAGCAAAGCTCCGATACGGAAATGACTCTGTCCCTCTACCAGGAGCCGGCCGCACAGGGCGCTCTCATCGCTCTTGCGCCCCATACCGGTGAGGTCAAGGCGCTGGTGGGCGGTTACGATTTTAATCGCAGCCAGTTCAATCGAGCCATTCAGGCACGCCGCCTGCCGGGTTCCGCGTTCAAACCCCTGATCTATGCAGCCGCTCTGGATAAAGGCTACACGCCGGCAACCATCATGCTCGATACTCCCGTGATCTATCGACAGAAAGGCGAAGACGGCACGGAAACGGAATGGAAACCGAAAAACTATGCCGAAAAATTCACCGGGGTAACAACCCTGCGCCAGGCATTGGCACAATCCTATAACGTGGTAACCATCAAAATGCTGCAGGATATCGGCGTGGGTTATGCCATCAATTATGCCAAAAAGCTGGGTATCGAATCACCCTTGAACCGGGATCTGACTTTAGCTCTTGGATCTTCCGCCGTCTCCCCCATGGAACTGGCCTCGGCATACTGCGTCTTTGCCAACGGTGGCGTACTTCTCCGGCCTGTGTACATCACGAAGGTTGTCGATCGCCATGGAAGGATTCTGGAATCACGGGATCCCGCCGATTTTCCCGGAGGACCCGATCCCGATCAGACACTGATCAATCAATTTCCGCGAAGGGTGATCTCCCCGGAAACAGCCTATCTGATTACCAACCTGATGGAAAGCGTGGTGCAGGATGGCACCGGCTACCGCGCCAAAGCGCTGCAAAGACCCGTGGCCTGCAAGACCGGAACCACCAACGATCAGAAAGATGCCTGGTTCGTCGGATACGGCCCGCGGCTGCTGGCCGTGTCCTGGGTAGGTTACGATCAGGAGCGGTCTCTGGGACCCCTCGAAACCGGCTCCAAGGCCGCGGCTCCGGCATGGGTCGAGTTCATGCGACAGGCTCTTGAAAACCAGCCCGTCGAACATTTTCCGGTTCCGGACGGCATCGAATTCCGCCCCATTGATCCGGCTACCGGACTTCTGGTTCCCGAGGATGCTTCCACCATGACTGTGGAGGCGTTCGCTCCGGGAACAGCTCCGACCCGTTACGCTCTGGAAGCGCAGCAGCCCCAGGCCATTGATTTTTTCCAGATGGACATGGAGGAGTGAGCTCTATTTCCTGATGTGAATGTCAGGCAGCCCGATCCTGGGACAATCGGCTTGCAACGGACATTGGTCGCACAGCGGACGCTGAGCTTTGCATAACCGTCGTCCGTGATGGATCAGCAAATGGCTTGTTTTGGTCCAGCAGGATGGCGGCAGAATCTGGCACAGTTCCGACTCGATGCCTTCCGGATCGCTCCGGCGGCTCCAACCCAGACGCCGCACAAGGCGCTTGACATGTGTGTCGACAGCCAGACCGGGTATGTCAAACGCGTTACCCAGCACCACGTTCGCGGTTTTACGCCCCACACCCGGCAATGTCACAAGCTCCTCCATGCGACGCGGAACCTGGCCGTTACATTGGTTAACGACCTGCGCCGCACAGGCAATCAGGTTTTTGGCCTTGTTACGAAAAAACCCTGTACTGCGTATAACGGCTTCAACCTCTTCGGGATCCGCAGCAGCCAGCTGTCGGGGGCCTGGATAAAGAGAGAACAAATTTTTTGTCACCTTGTTGACCTGACGGTCCGTACACTGGGCCGACAGAATGGTTGCCACCAGCAGCTGCCAGGGATTTGCAAAATCGAGGGCACAGCGGGCTTCGGGATAAAGATCCTCCAGAACATCCAAAATCCCCATCATGGCATCCATCCGTTGTTTCGTTCGGGACATGCTGCCTCCTCGTCAAATCAACAAAAAGGGTCGACCGGTCAACACCGGACAACCCCCATCGCAACACCCGCATAGCCTTTTCATATATCTTATCAACGCCATCAACAGTTTTATCCACAGGCTGTGTCTAACCCGGCGCGATTTCCATTCTTCGGTGTTTCAGTTCCTTTATTTTCACATAATTGCGTGGATCGGCCACCCGCACGGTCAGCACCAACGGTAAATGACTGGAAGCCCTGCGTGCCAGACTGTGCCGATATATGCGAGAATCAATGATTCGGAGCTGGCCGCCGAGATAAGCCCGGTCCCGCCCACACAGCGGCAGCCATGCAGGAAAGGTCGCCCTGTACAGGGGTCTTTTGGCGGGACGCAGACAAGGCAAAAACAGTCCCTGGTCGAAGGGCCATAGCACATCGGCAAAATCGCCGAGCATCAGCAGCGGGCAGCCTGATGAATAAAACCGGACCCCATCCCGATCATCGAGCAAACGCCTGATTTGCCGGCGTCTAACCCCGGGATGCTTATGCAACCGCACATTGAACAGATGCAGGCAGCGGCCGGAGATATTTACATCCGCACAGAGGCAGCTGCCGCCCTCCAATTCTATGGTGCGTACGCCGTGCAGCGGATAATAGGAAAGGAAAGCGTTACCGCCAGGGGTGGCGGGCCCGTAATAATTCATGGCCAGGCGCTCCCCGAACCAGGCAACCTGGTCTCCGTCCCGCAATGTGTCCACTTCCTGCAATGCGATAATATCGGGTCCCGCGCAGCCGATAACATCAAGTACCCTGCCCGGATCCCTCCGGCCATCCGTCCCCAGGCAACCGTGAATGTTATAGGTCATGACCCGGATGGTGTACATTCTGCCCCCGAAAAGTGCGAGCGTTCCTATCCGTTCTTATCCGTTCATTTCCGCTTTGAGCGAACGTTGCATGAGATCGGAAACCGCCGCGCGTGGATCCTTGTTTTCAAACAAAATCAGGTACATCTGCTCAATTATAGGTGTCTCTACAGACAACTTTTTAGCCAACTGATAAGCGGACAGAGTGGTTTTTACCCCCTCGGCAACCATCTTCATACCAGAAAGTATATCGTCCAGCTTGCGCCCGCGGCCCAGTTCCAGTCCCACACTGCGATTGCGGGAAAGGTCTCCGGTGCAGGTCAGTACCAGATCCCCCATTCCGGATAATCCCATAAAGGTCTGTTCCCGGGCTCCCATAGCCATCCCGATCCGCGTCATTTCCACCAGACCACGGGTTATGAGCGCCGCGCGCGCATTGTAGCCGTAGCCCAGACCATCGGAAACACCCGCGGCCAATGCAATGACGTTTTTTAATGCCCCGCCAAGTTCCACCCCGACAATATCACTGCTGCGATAGACTCGGAAATAATGGCAGCTGAAAGTAGTCTGTACCAATCGGGCTATGCGCTCGTCGTTCGAGGCTACGGTTAGTGCCGTAGGCACTTCAGCCGCCACTTCGCGGGCAAAGGTCGGTCCGGATAAAAATGCCGTGTTTTCAAGACGATGCGCAGGCAGAATCTCGCGCAGGACTTCGGACATTGGCATAAGCGTATCGTTTTCAATGCCTTTGGCAGCAGAAACCAGGATGGTATTGTCTGCCAGATACGGCTCGGCTTGCCTCACGACAGCCCGCATGACCTGGGAGGGAGCGACCAGAACCACCATTTCCTTGCCGCCGGCGACTTCGGGCAATTCGGAGGTGAACTCCAGCTTTTCATCCAAGGTAAAGTCCGGAAGAAAAAGATCATTCTTGCGATTGGCACGCATGCGCTTAACCAGATCTTCTTCATAGGCCCAGAGAGTTACCGTATGGCCGTTTTTTGACAACAGGTCCGCCAATGTGGTTCCCCAACTGCCTGCCCCGATAACGCCTATTTTCATACATGTCTCCTGGTCAGATGGCCTTGTTCTTTTTTTTCAATCGCTGCCTGATGTGCATGCTCCGCTGGTCAAGAATGGCTTTTCTGGCGTAGCGGCCCTTCAGCTTCTCGAGTATCTGCAGGGCCTTGTGCAAATCACCGCGCTCCTCATGAACCTGAGCCAGAGTAAAAAAACCTTCCAGCGCAAAGGAATTTTGCGGATATTCCCGACAGAGACGGTTTAACACCTGCTCGGATTCATCTGTTTTCCCTTCCAGGAAAAAAGAAGAACCAATTTGATATAAAGACTGCGGCACAAGTTTGCTCTGCGGATAATCAGCAAGCAAGATTTCGAACTCGATACGCGCTTGTTCAAAATTATTCATGCGGAAGTAGGTGTCCGCTATTTCATACTGTATGTGATCGGTTTGCGGCATTTGACTGTCGAGCATCTTCTGGTAACTCACCAGAGCTCTACCGTAATCCTTCAGATGGTATTTATAGATATCCGCCACCTGCCTGCGTGCGGCATCACACCAGGGTGTTTCAGGGTAATCCCTCTCTACCAGCAGAAAGGCAAGCAGCGCTTCCTGTTCCCTGTGCAGGTGCAACAGCATGATATCCCCCGCAAGCAACAAAGCCTTGGCTCCGGCGGCAGTGCGGGGATAGTGCTCATGAAGGCTGCGCAACTGACTTATTGCCCGCTGATACCGTTGTTTTTCAACGAGCTTTTCTGCCCTTCTCAACAGGGTTCCCGGTATTTTTTCCTGCCAGGCTCGATATCCATACCAGCTGCCGACAGCTGTCAGCAACCCCAATAAACCAATCGTCAGGCAGAAATACCGGCTATTCCACGTCTTCCGGGTTCTCCGTTTCTCCTCCTTCAAGAGATTCTTCTTCAATCTCGCCAGTTCCATTTTCCTCTTCTTTTTCGGCCAGTTTAGCCACTGCGACAATACGTTCCCCAGGCTCCAGTACCATCAGTCTGACCCCTTGGGTATTACGCCCGATAACCGAAAGATCAACAACCCGGGTGCGCAGAACCTTGCCGCCATCAGTGATGAACATCAGGTCAAAATCGTCGTTTATCAATTTAATGTCGACAACCTGCCCATTGCGTTCCGAGGTTTTTATGGTGATGATTCCCTTGCCGCCACGTCCTTGCTGGCGGTATTCATCGAGATAGGTCCTCTTGCCGTAGCCTTTTTCAGTAACAGTCACCAGGGTGGCGGCAGTGGTATCGGAAACAACTTCCATGCCGATAACCCGGTCATCTTTCTCCAAATGCATGCCTCGCACCCCGCGCGAAGTCCTGCCCATGGGCCGGGCCTCTTTCTCGGGAAAACGGATGGCCTTGCCGCTCTGGCTGGCCAGCAGAATATCCATGTTACCGTCCGACAGGCGCGTCGAAACCAGACGATCGCCTTCATCGACGGTCAGAGCGATAATACCGCCGGAGCGGGGATTGGCATAAGCCATCAGATCCGTCTTTTTAACAATGCCGTTCTGGGTAGCGAATACGATATAGCGATCTTCTATGAACTCTTTTACCGGAAGAATACTGGTGACGTTTTCCCCGCTGGCCAGTTGCAGAAGGTTTACAATGGCCTTGCCGCGGGAAGCCCTTCCCCCCTGGGGAATCTCATGGACCTTTAGCCAGTAAACCTTGCCTGCGTCGGTAAATACGAGAACGAAAGAATGCGTAGATGCAATAAACAGCTGTTCGACGAAATCTTCTTCCTTGGGCCGCATACCGGTGACGCCTTTCCCCCCGCGCCGCTGGGCGCGGTATAAAGACACGGCATTGCGCTTTATGTAACCGGCATGAGATACCGTTACCACCATATCCTCGTCGACAATCAAATCCTCCAGTGACAGGTCACCACGCTGATCCACAATTTCAGTTCGCCGCTCATCGGCAAATTTATCCTTGATATCAAGCAGCTCGGTCTTGATGATATTTAGAATTTCCACATCGCTGGCAAGAATCTCCTTCAGCCGCTGAATCAGAGTCTGAATTTCCCGATATTCTTCGAGAATCTTGTCCCGTTCCATGCCTGTAAGCCGATGAAGGCGCATATCAAGAATCGCCTGGGACTGAACATCCGACAGAGCAAACCGCATTATGAGGCGTTCTTTGGCCTCACGGGGATTCGCCGACTGCTTGATTATGGCGATCACTTCATCCAGGTTTTCCAGAGCAATCTTGAAGCCTTCGAGAATGTGGGCCTTTTCCTCGGCTTTGCGCAGATCGAAAATGCAGCGCCGGGTGACGATCTCCCTGCGATGATCCACAAAATGCTCCAGCACTTCCCGAAGGCTCAGCACACGGGGCTGACCATTGACAATGGCCAGCATGATAATACCGAAAGAAGACTGCATGGCCGTCATTTTATAGAGTTGATTGAGAATAACGTCGGGAATGACGTCCTTTTTCAACTCCACCACGACCCTTATGCCCTCACGGTCCGATTCATCGCGAAGATCGGAAATGCCTTCAATTTTACGGGTTTTTACCAGCTCGGCAATTTTTTCGATCAACTTGGCTTTATTGACCTGATAGGGGATTTCGGTAATGACAATTTTTTCGCGACCGGTACGGCGATCTTTTTCCACCAGCGCCCGGGCCCGCATATGCACGATCCCCCGCCCGGTTTCATAAGCCTGGCGGATACCTTCCCTGCCTAGAATAAAGCCCGCCGTGGGAAAATCGGGGCCCGGTATAAGGCGAAGCAGATCTTGGTTGTCGACAGTCGGATCATCCATGATGCTGATGAGTCCATTTATAACCTCACCCAGATTGTGAGGTGGTATCTTTGTGGCCATGCCAACGGCAATGCCCTCGGAACCATTTACCAGAAGATTGGGAAACTTGCAGGGCAATACCAATGGTTCCTGCAGTGAATCGTCATAGTTCGGTCCGAAATCGACGGTTTCCTTCTCCAGATCGGCCAGCAGTTCGTGCGCCAGTTTGTCCATACGCACTTCCGTATAACGCATGGCGGCGGCGCTGTCGCCGTCAAGAGAACCAAAATTCCCCTGCCCGTCAACCAGGGGGTAGCGCATGGAAAAATCCTGTGCCAAGCGAACGATAGTATCGTAAACGGCAGAATCTCCGTGAGGATGATATTTACCGATAACATCGCCGACCACGCGTGCGGATTTTTTATATGGCTTATTGTAGGCGTTACCCAGTTCGTGCATGGCATACAAGACCCGCCGGTGCACAGGTTTCAGCCCGTCCCTTATATCCGGAAGAGCCCTGCCGATTATAACGCTCATGGCATAGTCCATGTAGGACTTGCGCAGTTCATCTTCTATATTGACGGTTTTCTTGTTCTGTTCCGATAGCATCTTTTATCCTCCGGGAAAAACCGGGACTCTGCGCCGGACAGTCCTGCCGTGGGCGCCAGATTTCATCAGATATCAAGGTTGGATACGTTGAGTGCGTTGTTTTCGATAAATTCACGACGCGGCTCGACCTGGTCACCCATCAAAACGGTAAAAATTTCGTTGGCTTCCACCGCGTCTTCGACCTTGACCTGCAATAGAACCCGTTTTTCGGGATCCATTGTGGTTTCCCACAACTGATCCGGGTTCATTTCGCCAAGACCTTTGTATCGTTGTATATACTGGCCCTTGCGGGCCCGATCCTGAAAATATCCAAGCAACTCCTGACAATTATTTACCACGGTCTCTTCTTTGCCTTCCAGATAAATGACACAGCGGCCATTGCTGTGATTTTCCTTTATTTTCTGATAGGACTGATGCAACAGATGATACTCGTGGGAAGACAGTATTTCCAGTACCTGTCTATCGATGCGAGCGCGCACATTACCCTGGGTAAACAGAATGCGATCCGGCTCTTTCATCAACTGGAAATCGGCATGTGGGACTGCTTCCTTCAAGCGATCGACCAGTGGTGAAAGGTCCAGCATATCCTCAAAACCGTTGCGAATGCGGTTTTGCACGAAAATGCGAAGAATTTCACTGTTAACCCCTTTTAGTACCATCTTGTCAAAAAGGTGATTATATTCCAGAATGTTGCGTAAAGTTGGAATGATCTGCTTTCCGCGCACCACTTTGGAACCTTCTGCAAGTTCAAGAGTTACACCCTCGACTCCCTCATCAAGCAGATAATCCACCAAAGCATTTTCATCCTTGAGATACAATTCCTTTTTTCCTCGTTTTGCTTTATACAAAGGCGGCTGAGCTATATACAGATACCCTCGTTCAATCAACTCCGGCATCTGTCGGAAAAAAAATGTCAATAACAGGGTTCGAATATGCGATCCGTCCACATCCGCATCGGTCATGATGATGATGCGATGGTAGCGCAACTTGGAAATATCGAAATCCCCTTTCCCTATTCCGGTTCCCATGGCGGTAATCAGGGTGCGAATTTCATTGGACGACAACATCTTGTCGAAACGCGCTTTTTCGACGTTGAGGATCTTGCCTTTAAGCGGCAGGATGGCCTGGTAGCGTCGATCGCGTCCCTGTTTGGCACTGCCGCCGGCACTGTCACCCTCGACCAGATATATTTCGCACAAAGCCGGATCCTTCTCCTGGCAGTCAGCCAGCTTGCCCGGCAGGGCAAGACTGTCCAGAACCCCTTTTCGCCGTGTCAGATCCCGAGCCTTGCGCGCTGCTTCCCTGGCTCGCGCCGCTTCGATGCCTTTTTCAAGAATTCGCTTGGCAACAGAGGGGTTTTCTTCGAGAAAGGTAGCCAGTTTTTCATTCACCAGGGTTTCAACGTAACCCTTTAGTTCTGAATTGCCAAGTTTGGTTTTGGTCTGGCCCTCAAACTGCGGGTCGGGAACCTTGACGGATATGACGGCAGCCATACCCTCTCGCAGGTCGTCTCCGGAAATAGAAGCCTTGACGTTTTTCAGCAGATTGTTGGCCGTAGCGTAACTGTTCATGGTACGGGTGAGTGCTGCTTTGAAGCCAATCAGGTGAGTGCCGCCTTCATGGGTGTTTATGTTATTGGCGAAAGAAAAAATCTTTTCGTCGTAACCGTCGTTGTACTGAAACGCCACCTCAATCTGCACACCCTCCCTTTCACCCCCAAAAAATATCGGTTCGGCGTGTAATGGCGTTTTTGCACGATTAAGGTAACTGACAAAAGAAACTATGCCACCTTCGTAATGAAAATCGTGCCGTTTTTCTGAGCGTTCATCAGCAATATGAATTAACACACCACCATTGAGAAAAGCCAGTTCACGCAGTCGACGGGACAGGGTTTCGAAGGAAAATTCGGTAGTCTCGAATATTTCGGGGTCCGGCCAAAATGTTATGCGAGTACCACGTTTGGCGGTTTCTCCGTCTTCATGCAAAGGCGCATCCGGCACACCTCGTTGATAGCTCTGCCGGTATATGCGGCCATTTCGGCGAATTTCCAAATCCAACCTTTCAGACAGGGCATTGACAACGGAAACCCCGACGCCGTGCAACCCGCCGGATACTTTATAACTGTCGCTATCAAACTTACCTCCGGCATGCAAAACCGTCATGACGACTTCAGCTGCAGACTTGTTCTGCGTTGGATGCATGTCGACGGGTATGCCCCGACCGTTATCCTCCACGGTAACCGAACCATCCAGATGAATGATTACGAAAATTTCATCGCAAACACCGGCCAGACTTTCATCAATGGAGTTGTCTACTACTTCGTATACCAGATGATGTAAGCCCGTGACTCCGGTGGAACCAATGTACATGGCAGGGCGTTTTCGCACAGCCGAAAGACCTTCCAGAACCTTGATGCTGCCAGCTCCGTACTCTCTTTGGTTTACATCCGTCATAATATCCTCATAACAGGTTTCATTAGTCTCGATCGCAAATTGTCCCAGCTTTCACCCGGAACATCCGCAGGCATTTGAAGCCTGCACTCTGAAAAGCAGAATGCTCCGTGCAGCTGATAAATACCTGCCCCTGCCGCTGTTGCAGAAAACGGAAAAAAAATTCCTGTCGTTTCCGGTCCAACTCACTGGTCATATCATCCAGTAGCAGAAGCGGGCAGAATCCCGTCTCTTTTTCCAGATCGAGAATCTGGGCTGTTTTGAATGCCAGGACAAAGGATCTCTGTTGTCCCTGGGAACCGTATATCCCGAGCACACGGTTATCCAACATAAAAACCGGATCATCCCGATGTGGCCCGGCCATGGTTGTACCATATTTTAATTCGCGCGAAGTCTCGCGTTCCAGGGTAGATCGAAGGTTTTCCTGCAAAACAGACAAGGTGGTCGAATAACCCGGATAGATAATATCCGCCAGTTCCCGGTCTCCACATATCTCCCTGTAAGCAGACTTGAACAAGGGGAGCAGGCGATCAAGATATTGACAACGTGCCAGGCGGACCATCGCGCCGGTATTTACCAGTTCTTCGGTCCAGGGATAAACACTTCGAACCGGCGCTCCTTCCTTGAGTAAAATGTTGCGTTGACGCAAGCAGCGTTGATAAGCGCGGGTCAGGTCAATGAAGGAAGGACGGGTTTGGCACAGTGCCCTATCGATTAAAGCCCGTCGTGCCGCCGGATAACCCCTGGGTAGAGCAACTTCTTCCGGAGAAAACAATACCGAGGGAAAACGCCCAAACATATCGCTGCTTTGCAACGGTCGTTTGTCATTGATCAGAATTTCTTTCTGATCCTTCAAAATTTTCAAAGTTACGGTTTCGCGGATGCCGCCTAGATAAAATTCCCCCGATACGCGCGAATAAATATCCGTGACACCTATAAGATCTTCGTTTCGATTGCGGCGAAAACTTTTGAAATGCCCCAGTATATATATCGACTCCAGAATATTTGTTTTACCTTGGCCATTATCTCCGGTCAGAATATTAAAACCGGGGCCGGGTTTAATCTCTGTGGACTCAATATTACGAAAATTATGTAGAACAAGGCGTTTCAGAATCATGAAAGATTTATTGACAGTGTGATTCTTCAAATTTGCCTATCGCTGTACGGTACTATAGCCTCATTGGCATTATGACCGCAAGATAGTCGTCCGTATCCGCAGGTGTGATAAGCCCCGGCGAAAGATGATCACGTAAAGCCAGATTGATCTTTTCAGAATCAAGGGTCCCGAGGATATCGATGAGATACCGTGCATTGAAACCTATGGAAAGATTATTGTCGGGGTAATCAATCTCGAAATCTTCTCGTGCATCTCCAAACTCGGGGTTTGACGAGGAAAGAGTTAGATGATTTTTTTCAAAATCTATTTTGACTCCCTTTGATTTTTCACTCGAGAGTATTGCCATGCGGCGCAACGCATGAAAAAATTCTTCCCTGGGAATGTTTGCTTTTAAATCATTGCTGCTTGGAATAACACGTGTGTAATCAGGGAATTCACCATCAACAAGTCGCATTATTATTATTGTCTGTTCTTTCTTAATAACTGCGTTGTTGTCCATAAAACCGATTGATATTTCAGTATCACTCTCTTCGGTAATTTTTCGTAATTCTAAAATTCCCTTGCGAGGAAATATAACCCCTTTTATGAGTTGCTCGATATGAGAACAATCGATTGGAGTTTGATATAAAGATAAACGATGTCCGTCTGTAGCAACGAATCTTAGAAACTGAGAACCTTTATCTTCAATTGATTTTACATATATGCCATTAAGGTTATACTTTGTTTCGTCCAATGACATAGAAAATGATGTTTTTTCAATCATTTGTCGCAAGATTGAACTGGATATATTGAAAAAGTTTTGTTTTTCTATTTGTGGAAAATATGGAAATTCGTCTGCAGATAAACCTACTATATTAAATAGTGCTTTTCCACATCGTATTTCTATCCAGCAATTGTCTTTTGCTGTAAAGGAAATTTCTTTTTCTGGAAGTTCTTTAATTATTTCAAAAAGTTTTTTAGCTGATACGGTAATTCGGCCTTGAGTTTTGACCTGGGCCGGATAATTGGCTTTCATGCCCACTTCAAGATCCGTTGCTGTTAAGCGGACATAATCGGATTCCGCTTCAATAAGAACATTGGCCAGAATCGGAATGGTGTTCTTTTTTTCGACTATTCCCTGAATTTTAGCCAGACCCTTAAGAAAGATTTCTTTTTCAATGGAAAAGATCATGTTCCCTCCCGTCAACAGGAAACTGTTTTTATTATGGTTTTAAATCTTTTATAGTCGTAGTAGTAGATGCCTGTGAATATGTTTATATGTCAAAAAGTCCTTTATTTTCAGTAAATTAAAAAGATTTTGAGGGTGTTGGTAAATGTCTCGCCAATGGGTCTGTTTTGTTGATAACCGGGATCTGGTGCTTTTTTCCCCTGTCTGTCAAGGGCGGATGCACAGGTTTTGAATGAACTGTTTCAGGCACTGAGTTCTTTTTTTAAATTATTTATAACCGAACGCAACTGGTAATCCTCTTCCATATTTTTCTCTATTTTTTTAATGGCATGAATTATCGTTGAATGATCTTTGCCACCAAAGCGTTCGCCTATTTCCGGATACGAGCATGAGGTAAGCTGCCGTGAAAGGTACATGGCTATTTGCCTGGGCAGCACAAGCGCCTTCATTCGTTTTGCCGATTTTAGATCAGACAATTTAATGGAATAGTGATTGGCAACCAGCTTTTGAATTTCTTCAACGGTTAATTCCCGACGTTTTTCCACGAGAATATCTTTCAAAACCTCCTGGGCCATGGCCAGGCTTATCGGCGTAGCGGTAAGACTGGCATATGCGCCTATGCGGACAAGATATCCTTCCAGTTCACGAATATTGCTGCTGACTGAATTTGCCAGGAAAAAAGCAACCTCGTGAGGTAAGTCGATGCCGTTCTGTTCTGCTTTCATTTTAAGAATGGCTTGTTTTGTTTCCATATCGGGGGCTTGAATATCAGCAATCAGTCCCCATTCAAAGCGGGATCGTAATCGTTCTTCGAGACCGGGAATTTCCTTGGGGAACTTGTCGGAGGTAACAACTATCTGTTTATGAGAGTCGTACAGTGCATTGAATGTATGAAAAAACTCTTCCTGGGTTCTCTCTTTGCCTGCAATAAACTGTACATCGTCGATCAACAGTACATCCATGGATCGAAATTTGGTTCTGAATTCGTCCATTTTTGCATAGCGCAGCGAGTTTATGAGTTCATTCATGAACTTTTCCGACGTATAGTAACATACCTTCATGTCGGGATTTCTTTTTAAAATTTCATTACCGACAGCGTTGATGAGGTGTGTTTTTCCAAGACCCACTCCTCCATAGATAAAAAGTGGATTGTAGGTCGTAGCCGGATTATTGGCTACAGCTGTGGCGGCGGCGCTGGCGAACTGGTTGGATGAACCCAGAACGAACGTTTTGAATGTATAGCGGGAATTGAGATTGTAAACGTTTCCTCGCTGGGGATGGTGTTCCTCCTGGACTTTGGCAGGAACAGGAGGAGTCGGATTTTCAGTGACCGGCACAGCATCTGGTTTAATGGGGGTGCGTGCAACACAGAGCTTAATTCTATAGGAAGCACCTGCCGCATTGGAAATACAGCTTTGAATCGCGTCCTGATAATGTTTTTTAATCCAATCGAGCACGAAGCGGTTGGGGACCTCAAGTTCCACTTCCTCATTTTTTACACCAACGAATCGAATAGGCTTTATCCAGGTAACGAATTGTTGGTCCGCGAGGGTTTGTTTGAGGATATCCAATGTTTTTTGCCAGATTTTATCCATGGACTTTCAATTTTTGAAAAACGGAGTTTAAAAATACAGGTTGGACAGGAAGGCATCCGAAAATAAATAATCCACATTGTTATAAACAGCTGTGGATATTTAATTTATGGTTGGTTTTCTGGGTCTTTGGCGGATCTTATTGCCTGAAAATGGTTCAGCTAAGCTAACAGAGGGGCCGGTATTTGGCAAGGGATTTTTTACCTGTGGGCAGGCTGTGGGCGGATGTGCCGATCTTTTCTTGCTTGACAAAACGAGTACAACATGTTTAATAATGCGTTTCGCTTAAACGTCTATAAAATAACAACTTAACCTCATAGTGTAAGGAGTTTTAAAATGTCGAAAAGGACATATCAACCGAGTCGTATTCGCCGGAAAAGAACCCATGGATTCCGTGCCCGCATGCAGAATAAAAATGGTCAGGCTGTTATTCGCCGCCGTCGGGCCAGGGGTCGTAAGCGTCTGGTAGTTACCATTCCGGTCAAGTAAACCTTGATCTGATGGAGAAAACGGATTTTACTTTTCCCCGTTGCGCCAGATTGAGGCGATCCCGGGATTATGCAGTGTTGCGCAACAAAGGTCGCAAGCTGCAATCGCGGAATTTTATTGTATATATTTTGGTACGTGAACGTGATGGCTCTGCCAGGTTGGGGTTGACCGTCAGTCGCAAGGTTGGCAGAGCTGTTACACGTAACCATGTCAAACGGCGGGTAAGAGAATTTTTTCGGCTTCATCGATCAATTATCGGTAGTGGGTGGGAATTATCCATCGTCGCCAAACCGGGAGCCGCCCATCTTGACTTTTTCCAGATCTGTGATGAGTTGAAGTATCTGCTTCAGCTCACCATATTAAAAACCAATTCATGATCCGGAAAATATTCATCCTGTTGATCATTACTTATCAGCGATATATTTCGCCTCTGAAGGCGCCTTCCTGTCGGTTTTATCCCACCTGTTCCGAATACGCCCGCCAAGCCCTGATCAAGTACGGTTTGATAAAAGGTTTGGTCATAACCTGCGGACGGCTATGCCGCTGTCACCCCTTTCATCCCGGGGGGTACGATCCTGTTCCTTGAATATTTCCGTTATCCCGGGTAATTGGAGTATCCTGCCATATGGAAAATAAAAATGTGTTGATGGCTCTTGTTTTGATGCTTGCGGTTTGGACGGGTTATAGCATGTTTTTCGCCAAACCAGCTCCGCAGGAAAATGGCCAAAATTTAGAGACTGTTGCTGACAATAAATCGTCTGTGTCTTCTTTGAATGATATCGTAGCCGAAAAATCTCCTGTCAGTGAGCGTGTTTTGGCTGCCGACAACAATAAGATTCTGCCCTTGGATATTGTTGTTGAAACAGAGGACTTTCGTGCTGTTTTCACAAATATCGGAGCGAGGCTGAAAAATCTTGAATTAAAGCACTACAAACAAACAATGGATTCTGGATCAGCACTGGTTTCACTTGTTGATGCCCAAAGTGAAACCAATACCTTTGATACATTTGGTACTGGAGATATTAGTATTCCGGCAGACCATCTTTATGCCGTGGATATTTCAGATGCAAATTTTGTGGTTGGTTCCGGAGAGAAAAAACAATTACGTTTTTACTCTGTATTGAATAAAGATTTGATCATCGAAAAGACTTATTATTTTAAAGGAAACGGATATGATTTAGAGCTTGAAGTCAATCTTTATAACAAAGGAAAAGATTCAAAAAAGGGAAATCTGGCTTTTATGCTGGTTCAACCTTGGGATGACGATCGTGAAATATCACGGTACTCCTTTGTTGGTCCTGCTTTATATAAAGATGGTGAAGTAGTTACCCATAAAATAAAAAGTATAATTGAAAGTCCTGTAAAGTATAGTGAAAAATTCGAGTGGACAGCTTTTGAAGAGAAATATTTTATGATTGCCGCTGTACCACTTGATGGTAACAGATATTCTCTGACGATTGATAAAACAAATACTTCTATAAGAAATACTATTGATAGTGAATCAATTAAAATTGATCCCGATAATTCTTACAATCAAAAATTTATGCTTTACTGTGGGCCAAGGGATCTCGATATACTGAAAAGTATAAATTATAATCTTGATAAAGCCATCAATTTCGGGTTTTTTGACATGTTGGCTCGCCCCCTGTTAAGCTTTTTGAAATTTTTCTATAATAATATAATTCAGAATTACGGGGTGGCTATTATTCTACTTACAGTTTTTATAAAAATATTATTTTGGCCACTAACACATAAAAGTTATAAATCCATGCGCGATATGCAACGGTTGCAACCCGAAATGCAACGCTTGCGCGAAAAGTTTAAAAAAGACAAAGAAAAATTAAATCGTGAAATAATGGAACTTTACAGGAAAAACAGGGTCAACCCCATGGGTGGATGTCTTCCGATGTTTGCGCAAATCCCTGTTTTTTTCGCCCTATATAAAGTTTTACTGGAATCCATTGCATTAAGGCACGAGCCTTTCATCTTCTGGATTCAGGATTTGTCCGCCAAAGATCCTTATTATATTACACCTGTGATTATGGGTGTTACCATGTTTATTCAACAGAAAATGAGCCCTACCAGTATGGATTCCCAACAGGCAAAAATTATGTTGTTCATGCCTGTTATTTTTACCTTTATGTTTTTGAATTTTCCATCGGGTCTGGTTATTTATTGGCTCGTCAATAATTTGCTCACTATTTTACAGCAATGGACTGTTAATCGCGGCGCTTCAGCAACTATCGCATAAGTTTTTAACTGTTTTTCATTCGGAAACGGCCCTTTTCGGCTGTGGCGTTGTCAATCCGCAGGCTTTCTTGTGCGGCGTACCGATGTATGCCTCCGCGCAACCTTTTGGTTTCCTTGCCACGGCGAAAAAAGCCGCACTTTCCCTATATACTACGCTGTCTCCATCCGGAGTTCCCGGATGGAGACTGACTGTCATTCATTTTAAATATTATGTTGATTCCTGGCTTTTTTCCCTACGCAACCGTGGATGGATACAGAGCGTTACCCGGACTGGAGTGCGCTGTCGGTTCTTAGCATCTAATTTGGGCATGGCGTCATCATGGCTGCAGTCATGCTTCAATTATATCAAGGGTTTATCTCTTCTCGGTCTATTTGAAATGGAGCGTTTCTGCATGATGCAGGTTTGTCATCGCTACTTTTTTGTAGAGTGATCGCCGGCTGACTTTTTGTGCCTCCCTTGCTTCATTGTTCTGGAAAAACATTTGCTACGCAAATGGTTCAATACGGTTTATTTCTATGGTCTCCCACGGGAATCACTAATCTGGATCGAATCTTTTTATGCATATCGTCAATGTTTTTGAAAAGGATACGATTGTAGCACCTGCAACGCCTCCTGGCGAAGGAGGCATAGGTATTGTTCGTTTATCGGGTTTAAAGGCAGAGGAATTCCTCTGTGATTATTTTTCCCCAAGCAGTGCCACCGGTCGATTGGAATCGAATTACCTCTATCACGGATTTTTAAAAGATCATCGGGGGCATGTTTTGGATGAGGTTATGGCCGTTATTATGCGCCAACCCCGCTCCTATACTCGGGAAGATGTTTGTGAAATTCATTGTCACGGTGGGGGATTGATTGTACGGAGGGTAGTTGACCTCTTTTTGAGGGCCGGCGCGCGGATGGCCAGGCCAGGTGAATTTACCCTGCGGGCATTTCTCAACGGGAGAATTGATCTAACACGCGCCGAGGCCGTTATTGATCTGATTCGTTCCCGCTCGGAGCTTGCAAGTAATATAGCTATAAAGCAATTAAATGGCGGGTTGGCCGATAAGATAGCTTTTCTCAGGGAAAAATTGATATTGCTTCTTGCGGAAGTTGAGGCTGCCATTGATTTTTCAGAAGAAGATATTGAAATAGAGGGTTCTTGCTCTCTTGGAAAGACTGCCGGGCAAATGATGTCCGAGATGGACGATCTGATCCAGAGTTTTGAATGTGGGCGGATTGCAAAAGAGGGGGTTAATATACTCATTCTCGGTCGCCCGAATGTTGGAAAAAGCTCTCTGCTGAATTCTCTGCTTGGAGAAGCTCGAGCTATCGTCACGGATATTCCTGGGACTACCCGTGATACGATCGAGGAAGATTTGGTACTTGGCGGTTTGCCTCTGAGGCTTGTCGATACAGCCGGTATTCGGCACACCGAGGATCCCGTAGAAGCCGAAGGCGTTCGTCGTGCTCGTTCCAAAATCGAAGGCGCTGATCTTGTGCTACTGGTCGTGGACGGCAGCATGTCTTTGGATAATGACGATCTGCTGGCAATCGATGCCTGTCGCCACAAAGATGTTCTGGTGGTTTTAAATAAGGCTGATCTTGGCAGTCTGCCTTTTCCCGACTGTCTCGGACAATTTCCGGTTGTAAAAATTTCTGCGCTTCAGGGTCTCGGTTTGACTGATCTTGTTGATAAAATCTCACAACACTTTACGTTTCGGCCTGAAGTATCCGAAGCACGTGAAACAGTCATATTGACCGAGTTTAGACATAAGCAGGCGCTAATGGCGGCCCGCGACTCACTGGGCCGATTCCGGGAGTCGCTTGTTCAGGGTATGTCACCCGAGTTCAGTGCTGTTGAAATAGGGGAAGCTCTTGATAGGGTTGGTGAAATTACAGGAGAGACCACCCCTGACGATGTTTTGGATCGTATTTTCACCAAATTCTGTATCGGGAAATAGATTGTTTCACGTGAAACATTTATGCGAGAGCGGACCCGTTCTGAATAAGGCAGGATGAATATGGCAGAGTTCGGAAAACAATATGATATTATTGTGGTTGGAGCCGGACATGCCGGTTGTGAAGCGGCGCTGGCTGCGGCCCGCATGGGTTGTCTTACCTTGTTGCTTACCTTGCATCTCGATGCCGTGGGGCAAATGTCCTGCAACCCGGCAATCGGGGGGTTGGCCAAGGGGCACTTGGTTCGGGAAATTGACGCCCTGGGTGGAGAAATGGCGCGTGCTATTGATGCAACGGGCATTCAGTTTCGCACTCTGAACACAAAAAAAGGTCCAGCGGTTCGCGCATCCAGGGCCCAGGCTGACAGGCGCGCTTACCAAGGCTACATGAAAAGAGTTCTTGAGGACCAGGACAATCTGGATTTAAAACAAGGCTCGGTTGTGAGGTTGGTGCTGCGGGGAGGTGAGGTTTGCGGGGTTGAAACCATGGACGGCATCGTTCATTCTGGACGAAAGGTGGTTCTGACAACCGGCACGTTCATGCGCGGGCTTATTCATATAGGATTGCAAAACTTTCCGGGTGGACGCGCAGGAGAGCCACCGTCGGTTGGTTTGTCCGAGCATTTAATGGAGCTTGGCCTTGTTGTTGGTCGCCTGAAGACGGGGACGCCGGCCCGTCTCGATGGTAGAACCATAGATTTTAAAAAACTGGTTCCGCAGTATGGCGATGTGCCTGTCTGCCCATTTTCCGCGGATACGGAGGTTGTTGGCGGTCGGCAGGTACCATGTTATATTACAGCGACAAATTACCGTACTCATGAAATCATTCGCTCGGCGTTGGACAGGTCTCCTCTGTTCCAGGGGGTTATAGAGGGTGTCGGGCCGAGATATTGCCCCTCGATCGAGGACAAGGTCGTGCGCTTTCCTGAAAAGGAGAGTCATCATGTTTTCCTTGAGCCTGAAGGTTTGGACACATCCGAGGTGTATCCCAATGGGGTGTCGACTTCATTGCCCCCTGAAGTGCAATTGGCGTTTCTGCGAACAATACCGGGGTTGGAAAATGTCGAAATAATGCGTCCCGGGTATGCTATCGAATATGATTTTGTCGACCCTATTCAGCTTTTGCCAAGTCTGGAAGTCAAGTCCCTGAAAAATCTTTATCATGCCGGGCAAATCAATGGTACTTCCGGTTACGAAGAGGCCGCTGCCCAGGGCTTGATGGCTGGAATCAATGCTGTGCGAGACCTGCGAAATCAGGAGCCGCTGGTTTTGGGTAGGGACGAGGCTTATATTGGTGTCTTGATTGATGATCTGGTAACCTGTGGCACAACAGAGCCGTACCGGATGTTCACTTCCAGGGCAGAATATCGGCTGCTTCTAAGGGAAGATAACGCGGATCGGCGACTGACGCCGCAAGGCTATGAACTCGGATTGATCAGCGAAGCGCGATGGAAGAAGTTTTCCTTCAAGATGGAGCAGGTTGAAAAGGGGAGACAATTGCTCGCGTCAAAACGTCTGCTGCCACGGGATGGCGAAATTCTGTCACGCCTGGGTGTGTCCGATCTTAAAAATGGCGTGTCAATGTCTCATCTTCTGAGGCGACCGGATGTTGATGTCGGAACCCTGGCTGATTGTGATGAAGAGTTGTCCGTCCTGCCAGCGGCAGTGCTTGAGCAGTTGGAGATAGAAATCAAGTATGAGGGATATATCGCAAGGCAACGTGAAATGGTTGCGCGCTTCCGCCGGTCGGAAGATATCGCGATGCCGGCCGATATGGATTATCTGTCCATTGCCGGTTTGTCTACCGAGGTAAGGGAGAAACTGGACCGCGTGCGTCCTTTGAGTTTGGGGCAGGCAGCAAGAATACCAGGCGTAACCCCGGCGGCTATAGCGATTTTGTCGGTGCTTTTACGCAGGAAATAAGGTTATGGCGAAACAGGAACATTTGCACAAACTCCTGTCTGAAATGGATATCGTTCTTGATATTCATGTCTGCGAAAAACTGATCTGGTATGTTGAAGAACTTCTCCGTTGGAATCGGCGCATCAACCTCACCTCCATCGATAACATCGACGAAGCCTTGGAAAAGCATCTGCTCGATGCTTTGACCTTGCTTCCGCTGCTAAATAGAGGTGAGCGATTGCTGGATATGGGATCGGGGGCCGGGTTGCCGGGCATCCCTCTTTCTCTGGCAATGCCTGTACTGGGGGTTTGTTCGGTGGACCGGGTGTTTAAAAAAATAGCCTTCCAGCAACATATAGCACGCTTGTTGCGTTTGCAGAATTTTGAAGCAAGAACGGACCGTCTCCAGGTTCTGGCAGCGAAGGAAGGATATCGCACCACTTTTGATGTCGTGACCGCACGGGCGCTGGCCGAATTGAGAGACTTGATTTCCTTGGGCATGCCGTTTCTCAAGCCAGCTGGTCGACTGATTGCCATGAAGGGGCCAGAAGGGACAAGGGAGTTGTCGGATTGCCTTGATTTGTTGGAACGCCAGGGATTGGTCGTGGAAAAGCAACAGGAGTTACGACTTCCGATGTCTGGAGCCGAGCGGACCCTGCTCGTGTTGAAACGCTGCCGGTAATTGATTCGGATGAGGGTTGCCGAGCTTTTCACTTTGTTGAAGTCGCCAAGTATGGTAGCATTTTCCACCGCAAAGAGGCTAAAGGAGTTCCGAACATGGGTCAAATTATCGCCGTAGCCAATCAAAAAGGCGGCGTCGGGAAGACTACCACCTCAATCAATCTCGCTGCATCTCTTGCGGTCGCAGAAAAGAGAACCCTTCTGGTTGATCTCGATCCCCAATCCAATGCCAGCAGCGGTGTTGGCGTTTTGTCGGAACAGGCCAAACACACAACCTATCAGGCGTTGCTCGGAGAAGTGACCGTGGAGAGGGCGATCGCGCCTACCGGAATCGAGTTTCTCAAGGTTTTGCCTTCAACCACGGATCTTATCGGTGCAGAGGTCGAGTTGATCGGAGAGGTCGATCGGGAAAAAAAATTAAAGAATGCCTTGAGCCAGATCCGGGATGCCTTCGATTATATACTGATCGACTGCCCGCCTTCTCTGGGATTGTTGACGATTAACGCCCTAACGGCCGCCGACTCGGTTCTCGTTCCCCTTCAATGTGAATATTATGCAATGGAAGGGCTTTCTCAGTTAACACGTACCATTGCTCTTATACAGCGGGAGCTCAATCCGGCATTGTCGCTGCGTGGGATATTGTTGACCATGTTTGATGGCCGCAACAATCTTTCCCATCAGGTGAGCGAAGAGATTCGCCGCCATTTTGCCGATCGCGTTTTTCAAACTGTGATTCCCCGTAATGTTCGTTTATCCGAAGCACCCAGCCATGGTCTGCCGGTACTGCAGTATGACATCTCGTCAAAGGGTGCTGAAGCCTATCTGGCCCTTGCCAGGGAAATAATAGATACAGGCCATTGATATGTCGAAAAGACCAGCACTCGGTAAGGGGATCGGCGCTTTGCTGGATCCCGGCATCAGGGAAGAATCCCACCGTTTCTTTTTTTGTCCCATCGAGGAATTGCGTCCCTTAAAGAATCAGCCCCGAAAGGTTTTTGACGATCAGAAGTTGTCGGAGCTGGAAGCTTCCATCCGGGCCCGGGGCATAATACAGCCCCTGGTGGTGCGGCGCTTGCCCGACCATTATCAGATCATAGCCGGAGAACGCCGCTGGCGTGCCGCGCAGCGAGCCGGCCTGAAAAAGGTGCCGGTACTTATTCAGGAGGCGACCGAAGATGCGGCGGTAGAAATGGCGCTGATCGAAAATATACAGCGTGAAAATCTAAATCCTATCGAAGAGGCGGCTGCTTATCAGAGCCTGATTCAGGCCTTCCAACTTACCCAGGAAGAGGTAGCCGGCAGGGTTGGCAAGGATCGCTCTACCGTCACCAATTGCCTACGGTTGTTGCGCTTGCCCGAGGTTGTCAGGGAAGATCTTGCGACTGGCACCCTGGCCATGGGGCATGCCCGCGCCCTTTTATCGCTGGAAGCCGTTCCCGCTCAGCTATTGCGAGTTCGGGAACAGGTTCTCGCAAAAAATTTATCGGTAAGAGAAACCGAAGCGCTGGTCAAGCGTGCCAAAAAGGCCGCATTGTCACCCCCGCCGCCACCCAAAAAAATCGATCCCAATCTGCAGGCTCTGGAAGACAGCCTCAAGCAGAGTCTTGGTACCAAAGTCAAAATAGTGAGCAGAAAAAAAGGCGGTAAGATAGAAATCAACTTTTTTTCAGCGCAAGATCTCGACCGACTTCTGGAAAAACTTGGGATATCCTGCTAGGGCTTGGAGAGGATGATGATAGGACGCAAGGAAAAACGGTCAGCAAAAAATTCACCCACACAGACTGGGGAGATAAGAGCCTTTCTCGGAGAGGGGAGCAGGTTTGAAGGGGTCCTGGTATTTGACGACATCGTTCGCATGGATGGTCATTTCCAGGGCAGCATAACCTCCACGGATACCCTGATTGCCGGACATACCGCCCAAATCCAGGCGGATATTCGTGTGGGGACTCTTATTCTGTCCGGTTATTTCAAAGGTACGATCGAGGCCCGGAACAAAGTGGAGTTGCGCGCACCGGCGGTTGTTGATGGCACGATTCAAACCCCGGTACTGGTGGTTGAAGAAGGGGTTGTTCTTAACAGTTCCATTACCATGCCATCCGACTCTTCCGTAGTCGACGCACCAGCCGTTCACCCTGAATAGCACCGGCACATCCTTTTGTTTTTCCATGCAGTCAAGGTCCTGTCGAATGAACAAGACAGGGAAAGAACCATCCCCGATCGTAATAGGCCAGCCACTGAGGCTGCTGTCGACGGTTGATCCGCGCCAGACGTCACCATACATTTTGAAAAAGTTATCCCTGGTTTAGTCGCTACCCGCCGAGAAGGCCGGTGTTTTTTGATTGCCTGCACGGCTTTTCCGGGATGCGGGGTGGATAAAGATATTGGAAAAGCAGCGTGTGATAAGAGACATTCTGCATCTGGATCTGGATGCATTCTATGCAAGCGTAGAGCAGCTGGATTACCCGGAACTTCGCGGCTTGCCGGTGATAGTCGGAGGGCATCCCGGGCGTGGGGTGGTCTGCGCATGCTCCTATGAAGCACGACGCTTCGGCGTGCATTCCGCCATGCCGATGTTTCGGGCCTTGCGGTTGTGTCCTGGCGCCAAGGTTCGTCCGGTGCGCATTTCCCGCTATAAACAGATTTCCAGGCAGGTTTTTAATGTCTTTGGCCGATATACCGACCTTGTTGAGCCATTGAGTGTCGATGAGGCGTTTCTGGATGTGACAGGCAGCCGCCGTCTGTTTGGTAGTGCCCGCCAGATCGCAGAGACAATCCGGCATGACATACGTACAGACCTTGGTCTGACCATCAGTGCGGGGATTGCCCACAACAAGTTTCTCGCAAAACTTGCGTCTGAGCGGGCAAAACCGGATGGGCTTTTCGAGGTTCCCGATAATATTGATGAATTTCTACTTCCGTTAGAGCTGAAGTGTTTGTGGGGGGTGGGGCCGGTTATGCTGGAGGAGTTGCGGGGCCTGGGCCTGTGCACAGTGGGGGATCTGCGCAAAATGCCGCTGGCGGATCTAAAATGGCGATTCGGCAAAGCGGGAATCCAGTTGCATCGCCTGGCGCATGGCGAGGATTCACGGCCTGTTGAACCCGATTCGGTCGTGAAGTCGATAAGTCATGAGGAAACTTTCGACAAGGATATTCGAGACCGGGATACCATCCATGCAGCTTTGCTTGACCTGGCGGAGCGTGTGGCGGCCCGTCTGCGACGAACCGGACTGAGCGCTAAAACCTTGACCCTTAAGGTACGATACGCCGACTTTACGACGGTAAGCCGGTCCAGAACCTTCGGCAGCGGCTTTCAGCAGGTGAAACAGATACACAGAGTGGCCATGGAGCTTCTGCAAAAAACGGAAGCAGGGGCCAAACCGGTTCGTCTGCTCGGAATCAACCTTCATGCCCTGAATAAAGGTTTAGGTTCCCAGGGCATGCTGTTCGATGAGGATCACGATAAACGATCGATGCAACTGGACCAGACACTCGATCTGCTCCGGGCACGCTTTGGAGAAAAAGGTATCTGCCGTGCTACCCTGATGGGGTGGAGAGGCGGAGAATCACCACAGGATTGACCCCCCGTAGAAACCCAGCCCGCCGCTTCCCCGGCCGGATCTTTTTAAAAACCTCTTAAAATCCCGATGCTGCGGACGCAGCGCAGCAGCGCCTCGCAGTCATGAACTTCCAGGGTCATGGAGGGTGGTATTTGCTCTGTTTCGACCAGCTTGAACAGTTGGTGAAAATCGATATCGCCCTCCCCTATCGCCAGGTGGGCGTCGCGGTCTCCGCTGTTGTCATGCACATGCAGATGCCGGATCCAGGGACCGAGTACGGAAAACCACTGCTCCATGGAGCACTTGCCGAACAAACGCCAATGCCCGACGTCAAAGCAATGTCCCAGCCAGGGAGAGTCGAGAGTTTGCAGCACCGCCCGCAAGGTATCGGGATTTTCCTCGAAAATATTTTCCAGAACCAGGAGACACTCAATCCGTGCGGCGTGTTCCAGCAATGGAGGGAAGAAATCAAGGCAGGCATTAATCCATGGCTGGCTCTGCCCACCGTAACGCCAGCGATCGTACCCGGGGTGCAGAACAACCAGGCGTGCACCCAGCATGTCGGCGACTTCAAGGGTTTCGGTCCAACGCCGCATGGTGGCATCCCGAACAAGAGGCTCCAGTGCGCCGGGGTTGAGATCCATAAAAGGCGCATGCACCGTTACGGCCAGGCCTTCGGCAGCCAGTTGCCGGCCGGCCTGTTTCACGGCGCTTTGCAAGGTCGGGTCGAGGTCTGGCCATTTAAAGGCGATTTCCGGCTGAAGACGGTGTTTCTTGAGCAGCGGAAAGTGCTTTTGCCATTGACTGAACGGTATGTGAACATGAAGTCGATCAGGCATCGCTGGATTCTCCACAGGCGACCTTTTCAAGGTTGCGGATGTCTGGCGGCTTTCCAAGAATGATGAGGATATCCTCGGCGTCGATGGTGGTGCTGGACTCGGGATTGAAAAGCATGGCGCCGCTGCTTTTTTTTATGGCGATAATCATAATTCCCCAGGCCCGTCGAATTCCGGCGGATATCAGCGTTCTTGCGACCAGCGAAGAATTTGGGGCAACACGGATTTCCTCCAGCTGCAACTCCAGACTTTCGCTGCCGATGGCGATATCGATGAAATCAACCACCGAGGGACGTAAAACCGCCCAGGCCATGCGATTGGCACCTATGCGGTATGGGGAAATGACCTTGGTGGCGCCGGCACGTTTGAGTTTGATTTCCGAGCCTTCTTCCACGCTGCGGGCCAGAATAAACAGGTCAGGATTGAGCCCCCGGGCCGTGAGAGTGATATAGACGTTGGCGGATTCCGAAGTGACGGCTGTAATCAATCCTTTGGCGCGCAGGATGCCGGCCTTGATAAGGGTATCGTCATCGGTGGCATCGCCCTGAACGAACAGGATTTTTTCCTTGGCGAGACGTTCGCAGATGACCGGATCCCGTTCCACGACGATAAATGCCACCGGGCGTGACAGAAATTCCTGGCTGACGAGGGCACCTATGCGTCCGTAACCGCAGACGATGTAGTGTCCTTCCAGCTGGTTGATGCGCTTTTCCAATTTTCTTCTCCCCAGAATGCGGAGGATTTGTCCTTCGACCATCAGTTGCAGAAGGCTACCGAAAGCATAGGCAATGGTAGCGACACCGAACAGGATCAGCCCGATGGTAAAAATCTTGCCATTCGTGGAAAGGTCGTGTACCTCTTTATAACCGACGGTCGCTAAAGTAATGACCGTCATGTATAGAGCATCCAGAAAATCCCAGCCTTCCAGCACAATGTAACCAGCGGTTCCCAGGCCGAGCGTCAGAACCAGAATCAACAGGGAAACGCGCAGGTTGCGGACAGGTCTCATGGTTTCTCCAGGATCCAGAGTATGGGGATCATAGCTTCGAACCGTTCAAAAGGCAAGGTGCTCCCGGCCGGGTCGCTTCCTGCGGGTGAGCTGAGTTTTTCATGGTACCGCGGATTTTATAGTATTATAGATTGAATTTGAGAACCTGCCGCAAACAGCGGCCCTGACATGCCCGTCATGCATTTTTGATCGTCAGACGCCCACATGCCGCAAATGGAAGATCATGACAACCTTCGTTAAAACACATCTGGCACAACCGGTACGGCAGTTTTCCGACCTGCTGGATTACCTGTTGCGGAAAACCCGCCCCCAGGAACAATGGGGGGTCGGTATAGAAGTCGAGAAACTCGTCGTGGACCAGCGCTCCGGTGAGGCTGCAGGTTTTGATCAGATCGAGGGCCTGCTGAAAATCCTGGAGGCAGCCGATGGGTGGGAGAGCGTCACAGAGTCCGGGCACCTGATAGCTCTGGTCGGGCCTTCCTCGTCGATAACGCTGGAACCTGGCGGTCAGCTCGAACTTTCCGGGAAGTTATGTGCCGATCTTTGCTGCTGCCGCCGGGACCTGGCCAATCACATCCAAAAAATCGTTGCCGCTGCCGGGGCTCTCGGCCTCGCCTTTCTGGGGCTGGGCGTTCAGCCGATAACACCGTTGCAAAGCATCGGCTGGCTTCCCAAGCCGCGTTATGACATCATGCGCGCCTATATGCTGCGCAGCGGTGACCGCGGCCAACATATGATGAAACTCACGGCCGGCCTGCAGGTCAATCTCGATTTTTGCGACGAGGCCGATTGCATCGATAAAATGCGTACGGGCCAATTACTGGCACCTCTGTTTTATGCCCTGTTCGCCAATTCGCCTCTGATGAACGGTGAACCCACGGGGTATCTATCCACGCGGGGGGAAATATGGGACCGGACCGATCCTGACCGATCCGGGCTGATTCTGGAGCTGTTTCATCCGGAGGCGGGGCTGGCCACCTACGTTGACTATGCTCTCGATGTTCCGATGTACTTTATCCTGCGCCAGGGCAGGCTGGTCGATCTGACGCGTCATCGTTTTACGTTTCGGCGTTTTATGGCTGAAGGATTCGAAGATCACCGCCCGACCTTTGCCGACTGGGATCTTCACCTGTCCACACTGTTTCCAGAGGTGCGACTGCGGCCCCAGATCGAATTGCGCAGCGCCGACAGTCAGCCTCCCCACCTGGTCATGGCGGTTGCCGCCTTGGCCAAAGGACTGATGTACGATGCGGAAGCCCGCCGTCAGGTGCAAAGAATGCTCGATCCAGGCGATGATGCCGGGCGGCTTGCAATGTACCGCGAGTCATGGCGCCTTGGCCTGCGCACCCCTTGTGGTGGTCACACGCTGCGGGATATCGCCTGCGAGCTGCTGTCTGTTGCCAGGGAGTCCCTGTCGCGGCAGGGGCCGCGGTGTCTCAGGGGGGCGGATGAAGGTGTTTTTCTGGACGGGATCGAAGAAGTGGCGCGCAGTGGCGTGACGCTGGCCGAACGTTTGTTGCTCGCCTGGAAAGGTTCCAGGCAGGAACAGATTGGGACGTTGCTGGCCCACTGTGGCTATCCTGGACAGTCTCTGGGAGATCTTTGCCTTTAACCTGTTCCGAGGCCCTGCTTCCAGCGAGAGGCCTGCGGATGCGACAAGGAGGCCGTTATGGATATGGAAATCCTGGACCGAAACCTGGCGCGCACATCGATCGATACGATCCGCCTGCTGGCAGCCGACGGGGTGGAAAAGGCCTGTTCGGGGCATCCCGGAACTCCCATGGAAGCCGCTCCGATTGCCTATCTGCTTTTTACCCGCCACCTTCGGCACAACCCGGCCAATCCCGACTGGCCGGGCCGCGACCGATTCATCCTGTCCTGCGGCCATGCTTCCATGCTGCTTTACAGCATGCTGCACCTGACCGGTTACGATCTCGCCCTGGATGATCTCAAACAGTTCCGGCAAATGGGAAGCCGTACCCCGGGCCATCCCGAGTTCGGCCACACACCGGGTGTCGAAACCACGACCGGACCCCTCGGTCAAGGTTTCGCGGTCGGCGTCGGCATGGCCATGGGCGCCCGTCTGCTCGCGGAACAGGTACATGCCGAACTGTTCGATTATCGCGTTTTTACCCTGTGTTCCGATGGCGACATGATGGAAGGCGTTGCGGCAGAGGCAGCCTCCCTGGCGGGGCATCTGCGACTTGACAACCTGACTTGCATCTATCTCGACAACCGCATCACCATCGAAGGGCGCACCGAACTGACCTTCAGCGATAATACGGCCAGCCGGTTTCTGGCTTATGGCTGGCACGTGCAGCAGGTCGAGGGAGAAAACCTGCCTGAAATCGATGAGGCCCTGGTGCGCGCCACAAAAGATCCACGCCCTTCCCTGATCATTGCCCGTACCCATATCGGCTACGGAGCCCCCCGCAAGCAGGATACCGCGGAGGCTCATGGCGCGCCCCTCGGGGCGGAGGAGCTGCGTCAGACCAAACTGTTTTTCGGTCGTGACCCCGAACGGTTTTTTGATGTACCCGATGCGGTGAAGGAACATATGCTGCGGGTCAGGCAGCGGGGCATCGTCCTCGAAGAATCCTGGCGAAACGGGCTGAATGAAGCGGTTGCCGGCGGGAATTCAGCCCTCCAGTCATGGCTTCAGGCCGCAGAGCAGCCCTTGCCGCCCGGCTGGGATGCCGCCCTGCCCCACTTCCCAGCCGGGAAGGACATGGCGACGCGTCAGGCCAGCGGGGTTACCCTCAACGCCCTGGCCGAGGTCATCCCGCTGCTGCTGGGAGGCTCCGCCGACCTGGCACCTTCCAACAACACCCACCTTGAGAACGCAGAGGCTTTCGGTTCCGCCGTCAGCGGCCGAAATATCCATTTCGGCGTGCGTGAGCACGCCATGGGCGCGATCCTCAATGGCCTGGCTCATACCCCGGGACTGGTCCCTTTCGGCGGCACCTTTCTGGTTTTCTCCGACTACATGCGGCCTCCGATGCGCCTGGCCGCCATGATGGGATTGGCGCCGATTTATATTTTTACCCATGATTCCATCGGGCTTGGCGAAGACGGTCCGACCCATCAGCCCGTCGAGCACCTTGCCGCTTTGCGCGCCATTCCCAATCTGGCGGTGATCCGGCCCTGCGATGCCAACGAAACGGCGCAGGCCTGGCGGGCGGCCCTGTCCAACCGGCAGGGTCCCACGGCGCTGATTTTGACCCGGCAGAAGCTGGAAACGCTTGATCGGAATATTTACGCCTCCGCCGAAGGGGTGTTGCGCGGAGGGTATATTCTGGCTTCTGAAGAATCTCCGCTGCGCGTGGTGCTGGTTGCCAGCGGCTCGGAAATTCAGGTGGCCTTAAGGACGCGAATGCTGCTGCAGGCCGAAGGATATGGGACCCGGGTGGTTTCCCTGCCCTGTTGGGAGCTGTTCGATGCTCAAGGCCAGGCATACCGGGATCAGGTGCTTGCCTCCGGGGAGGTTTTGCGAGTGGCTGTAGAAGCTGGCGTCGGTATGGGATGGGAGCGTTATATCGGCACTGCTGGCCTGACGCTTTGCATGCGTAGCTTCGGGGCCAGTGCGCCCTTCGAACAGCTGATGGAAAAATACGGTTTCACGGCCGAGCAGTTGGTGGCATGCATCAAACAACGGCTGTGATGCGGCATTCCAAAAAAAAGTTTGTCAGGCTGTAAACCTTTAAACCCGGTATCCGTCCTACCCTCAGAGTGTGATGCATTTGAGGGAGTGGCTATGAGTTACCAGAGCGCGGCAGCCGTCATGAATGTGGACAAAATCCCGGACCAGTCAGCTGATCAAGCCAGGGACAGGGAGTCCCTGCTTCTTGAGAGGATTCGCCTGGGTGATGAAAGGGCTTTCGCGCAGTTGGTCTCTGAGCACCTGTCGCAAGTGATCAACCTTGCCTACCGCATGCTGGGGGATCGTCAGGAAGCCGAGGATCTGTCGCAGGAAGCTTTTTTGCGGCTGCACCGCGCCCTGCCCTCGTTCCGTGGCGAGTGCCGGATCAAAACCTGGCTGTATCGTGTGGTATCCAGACTGGTCATCGATCATCTCCGGCGTGAAAAAGTGAAAAGGCGCATATTCTTTTTTCGCAAGGATGAGGATGCGCCGGACCCCGTTGCCGATTGCGCCGATCCCGGAGCTTCTCCCAGCGATCTGGTGCTGGGCGAGGAGGCTCGACAGCGCCTGTTCAGGGCGTTGTCGAGACTTTCCGCAAGGCAGCGGGCCGTTTTTGTCTTGCGTCATCAGGAAGGCCTTCCCCTTAAGGATATCGCCGAGGTGCTGCATTTGAAGGAGGGAACGGTCAAGGTCCATCTGCACCGGGCGGTGCAATGTTTGCGGCAGGAATTCAGCGACGAAGATGGGGTTCTATCATGAAACGTACGGTTAACTGCAACGACCAGGACCTGGTTCTTTTTCATTACGGAGATCTCGATGCCGAGACACGGCTGCGGGTGCGGGAGCATCTGACGCATTGCCATGCCTGCCGACTGAAACTTGCCGGACTGCGGGATGCGCTGGATCGCCTGCCGGTTCCCGAACTTTGCCTCTCCGAAGGGGAAAAACAGCGCTTTGCCGCGGTCATCAATGACCGTATTGCGCACAAGTCGCGGCCCAGGCAGTGGCTGTGGGGATCGGCTCTGGCGACCCTGGCGGTGCTTACGATTTGCCTGCGGATCCTGCCGGGAGGACCGGCAACCTTCACCGGGGGGGTGCCGAAATCGGCAACCGAAATCGGCATGTTGCAGGATATGGAGCTGTTGCAGAACCTGGATCTGCTGGAAAATCTCGATCTGCTTCAGGACTTCGATCGTATAGGGTAATGGCGGTCCGCCAGCGCTGATGACCAGACGCGGGGCTTCGGATCGACAGTGCGGGGAACAGCTGTTTCAGCATGGAAGCCGGGTGGTGGCATAATGACAAGGCATGGAATGAAAAACACATGGTGCTATATCCTGCTTGTGGCAGGATTGCTAATGGCCCCCATCAGCAAGGTCTGGGCACGGCAAGCCTGGCCTCAGGATGCGCCGTCGGCCTTTCTGGTGGCTGACGACGGCAGGCGTTGGGAGGATCTGACCCCGGAGCAGCGCCGGCAGTTGAAGGGCCGCTATCGCCAATACAAGGAAATGGCGCCGGATGAGCAGCAGCGCCTGCGGCAGAGGTACGACCAGTATCAGGACCTCCCCCCCGCCGAGCGCGAGCGTCTCAAGCAACGCATGGAGCGCTGGCAGAGACTTCCGGAAGATAAACGACAGGAAATCAAACAGCGCTATCAACGCTATCGTCAGTTGCCACCCGAAAAACAGCAGGAACTTCGAAAACAGTGGCGGGAACAGAAGAAACTCCCCCCCGAGCAGCGGGACAAACGCCACAAACAGCCGCATCAGGAGTATTACCGGGACAGTCAACGGTAAACGATGGCCTGTCATTTTCAAAAAACGCCCCTGTGCGCGTGCAGGGGCGTTTTTTGTCTAAAAAGAAGGGGCGGGCTGAAGGAAAACCGGCACGCGGAGGTTTTGCCCTTTAAAAAGGCATCAAAAGGTTTTGCGGTCCAGCGAGCGGTACTGGATCGCTTCGGCCAGATGCTCCCGGCGGATCTGTTCCTGCCCGGCGAGATCGGCGATGGTGCGGGCCACCTTGAGAATGCGGGTATAGGTACGGGCGGAGTAGCCGAGCCGGTCGGTGACCATCTCCATCAGCTGTCGGCCCGGATCGTCGAGACGGCAGAAACGTCGCAGTTGCCTGCTGGTCATGTGAGCGTTGCAGACAATGTCCGATCCGGCGAACCGCTGCCGCTGGAGTTCGCGGGCGGCGTCGACGCGGGCACGGATGGCGGCACTGCTTTCCGCATCGGCGGGATTGGACAAGTCCCGGTGAGGAATGCGCGGCACTTCGACGTGCAGGTCGATGCGGTCGAGCAGCGGCCCGGACAGGCGCGAACGGTAACGCTGAATCATCTGCGGTGTGCAGCTGCATGACTGCAGGCTGTCGCCGAGATAGCCGCAGGGACAGGGATTGGTGGCTGCCACCAGCATGAAGCGGGCCGGATAGGTCAGGGTGGTGGCGGCGCGGCTGATGGTGACCTGGCCGTCCTCCAGCGGCTGACGCAGCATTTCCAGCACGTTTTTCTTGAATTCGAGCAGTTCGTCGAGAAACAGCACGCCGTTGTGGGCCAGCGAGACCTCGCCCGGTCGCGGCACCGTGCCGCCGCCGATCAGACCGGCATCGGAAATGGTATGGTGAGGGCTGCGGAAGGGGCGGCAGGCGACCAGCGCGTCCTGTCCCGGCAGCAGCCCCATGATCGAATGAATTTTGGTGGTTTCCAGGGCTTCGTCAAAACTCTGGGTGGAAAGAATCGATGGCAGGCGTCGCGCCAGCATGGTTTTGCCGCTGCCAGGCGGTCCCATCATCAGCAGATTGTGCTGTCCGGCCGCTGCCACTTCCATGGCGCGTTTAACGTGCTCCTGGCCGCGCACTTCAGCGAAATCGACATCCGGCATACTGTCGCGGGTGAACAGGGCGTCGACATCGACCTGGCAGGGCTCCAGGGGTTGGGCTCCGTTGAGAAAATCAACCAGCTGACCCAGGTCGCGCACCCCGTATATCGGCACGCCATCGACGATGGCGCCTTCGCGGGCGTTTTCTTCCGGCAGCACCAGCCCGGAGACGGACCATTGCCGCGCCGCCACCGCCACCGGCAGGGCGCCACGCACCGGTTTTATGCGCCCGTCAAGGGACAATTCACCAAGGAATGCCAGTGGTGCCTCCCGACGCTCCCGGATCACCCCGGTAGCGGTGAGGATGCCGATGGCCATGGGCAGATCGAAGGCCGCCCCGTCCTTCTTGATACCGGCCGGGGCCAGATTGATGGTGATGCGGCGTACCGGAAATTCGTAGCCGGAATTCTTGATAGCCGATTTGACCCGGTCTTTGCTCTCCTTGACGGCTCCCTCGGGCAGGCCGACGGTGGCGAATTGCGGCAACCCCTGGCTGATATCGACTTCCACCTCGACCGGATAGGCGTCGATGCCGAGCAGGGCGCCGGACAGAATCTTGGCAAGCATGGTTACTCCTTGAACGGTTGTTTTAGTCGGACCCCGACCGCAACCGGCAAGTACAACCTAACTACCCTGCCGCGCACTCAGGCGGTTATTTTTTCTGTTCGTCGAGAAATTTTTCCGCGGCAATGGCGGCCACCGCTCCGTCTCCGACAGCGGTTGCGATCTGCTTGAGCATCTTGTTGCGTACATCTCCGGCGGCGAAGACGCCGGGCATGGAGGTGCCACAGTTCGCATCGGTCATGATGTAACCGTCCTTGTTAAGTTCAAGGACATCGGCGAGGAAATGGGCCTTGGGGATCACCCCGATGGCGAAAAACACCCCTTCGAGATCCAGCGTGCGGGTCTCGCCTGAATTTTTGTTGCGGATTTCCAGTCCGGAAACACCGCGGTCGTTGCTCAGAACCTGCACCGGGAGGCTGTCCCAGACAACTTCGATCTTGTCGTTGGCAAAGATGCGCTCCTGCAGGATGCGGGTCGCCCGCAGGGCATCGCGGCGGTGGACAAGATAGACTCTGGAAGCGAAGCGGCTTAAAAACAGGGCTTCCTCCGCGGCAGTATCACCGCCACCGATCACCGCTACCGGCACATTGCGGAAAAATGCGCCGTCGCAGGTGGCACAATAGGACACGCCTCGTCCGACCAGTTCGTTTTCTCCGGGGATTCCGAGCTTGCGCGGTTCGGCGCCGGTGGCCACAATCACGGCACGCGCCTGCAGGATTTTGTCATCGACCGTTACTTCCTTGCTTGCCCCCCTGTCACGCAGTGCCTGCGCCTGTCCCTGCACGATGTGCAAGCCGAATTCCTGGCAGTGTTCATGAAATCGCTGCATCAGTTCAGGGCCGTCAACACCGCCGGGAAATCCGGGATAGTTCTCAATCTTGGTGGTCGTAATGACCTGTCCGCCGACCATCATGCTTTCGATCAATACTGTTTTCAGGTCGGCACGGGAGGCATACAGGCCTGCGGTAAGACCGGCCGGACCGCCTCCGATAATCAACACATCATAAAGGGTATCCTGCATCGTTTAACTCCTTGCGTGGACTTTTCCGGTCCATGGGACTGCTTTCAGGCATTTCGGCACAAAGATTCTCCAGCATGCGGCCATCCCTATATAGCACGCTGCTGCAAAAAAGGGAAACGCTTCGCCTTTCATCACGCAGCGTGGTGGCGTAATGAACTTTCTGTCATTTTTGCACCTCTGATCCTCTTGCCTTCTCCCGGATGCGGCGCTAAGATGACCGCTTTGAATGTCGTTGTCGGCCTTTTGGCTTTTTGCAATTATTGGGCAGGTTTCCATGGCACGAAAAGGTAAAACCAGAAGCAAGTCCAAAAAATCATATTCGTTTTCGGGGGTCTTGTGCTGGGTCCTGTGTTTTTTGGCGTTGCTGCTGGTTGTGGATCAGCTGGCGCTGCGTCTGCGGCTGTCATCGCCGTTGCTGCGGGAATTGCAGGACGGTTATCGCGAGTTTCGCAGCCGCCTGTCTGGGGCGCGCCCGCAACGGCCTCTGACCATTGAATCGATTATTGAAGAGGCCGATTCCCAAGGGGGGGGCGCTTCTGCCGAAGAGCCTGCGGGCAAAAGTTCCACCAATACGTCTCAAACACCGCCCCTGCATCCACGGTCGACGCCCGGTGCAGCTGATTACCAGGTAAAAACCCGACGTTACCTTTACGTTGATGCCGACGGAGAGCTGCATTTTGCCGATCGGATGGAGGATATCCCCGTGTCTCTGCGCGACGGTGCCCAGCCGTTGCGGGATTGATGCTGGCGCAAAAACCACTGCGCCGCGACATGTCATGCATGCCTTCGCACCTGAAAGACACCAGGACTTGCCTGATGCACTTTTTGACGGGTATTCAACCGCTTTCATCTTTTTTTGCGGAAACGTCGTGTCCCTGTCTCCGCATGCCCTTGCGCAGGCCGAAAAGGTTTGCTTCCCCGGCCGAAAACTGTTAAGTTCGCTCCATTGTCATACATACATAAATGAATGTATGCGCGGGGGCAAATCCATTGAGAATGCTTCATGGCAGCAGGCATGCCTGTCCCGATGGTGGCTGGATAAAATGGAACGATCCATGCAGAAATGTCTGCCCGTGCATCCATCTTGAAAATTGACGATTATCCCGCTTTTCCCATAGCGATATTTTGACGTTAGGAGTTACACCATGGCCGAAGAACTCGACGCTTTTTTGTCCCGTATCCATGATCAGGGCATCCGCCAGGCCGAGCAGGAGGCGGAAAAGATTCTGGCCGAAGCCCGTGCCAGGGCCGAGCATACCGTAAAACATGCGGAATTGAAGGCGGAGAAAATCCTTGCGCAGGCCGAAAAAGACGCGAGCCTGATGGTCTCTCACGGCAGGACCACCCTCAAGCAGGCGGCTCGCGATGTGCTTCTGGGGCTGCGCCAGCAGATGCAGGAGCGGATGCAGACGGTCGTCAGGACGTTCGTCGGTCAGGTTCTCGATACGGAGAAAACTGCCGAAATTTTAAGCGATCTGATCCGGGAGTATGTCAAAACAAACGGCAATGTGGCCGATATCAATGCCCTTGTGCCGCCCGGGCAGATCGAGACCCTGGAAAAAACCTTGCGAGCGGCGGTCGCTGAAAGTTTTCAGGGAAACATCGACATCCAGCCTCTGCCTTCCTTGTCGCAGGGATTCAAGCTGCATATCCAGGATCACCAGGTGACTTTCGATTTCAGTGACGAAGCGCTGGCGGAGGCTCTTGGCACACTGCTGCAACCGCAGCTCAACGCCCTGATACGCGACTAGGGGCCAATTCCATGGCGACGCAATACTACTATCTCATCACCTCTTTGCCCATGCTGCGTTTCGACGCGCCGGCGCCTTTTTCTTCAGCACGGTTTGTGCAAATGGTTGCCGAGCATGCGGGAAGGAAACTCGCGGAAGACCTCGGCGGACTCGACCTGTTGCCCTCCGGGCGTTGCAGCTGGGCCGCGGAGCGCTTCTGGAATGAGCGGGAAACCTACATCCGCAACTATCTTCTGCGCCACAGGACGGCGGATTCCGTCGAAACCGCTCGCTGGCTGCGGCCCTGCAAGGAGGTTTTTCCGGGACTCGATCACCAGATCAAGGAGGCCCTTGTAGCCGACAGTCCCCTTGAACGCGAACGTCGTCTCGATCTGCTGCGCTGGCAGATGCTCGATGAAGTGTTGCTGGGTCGCGAGTTCACGGCCGATGCTTTGATCGTCTACCGGGTGCGTTTGCTGCTTGTGGAAAAATGGCAGCGCCATGCGGTGGATAAAGGTCTGAAAACACTCGATGCCCTGGTCGACAAGGCGATAACCCAGGCACGCGCAAAGCGCACGGCTATGGAGACGAACCAACAGGACACTCTATGACTACGCAAACAACCCATGAAAAAATCGCGACCGGGGATCGTAAAACCGGTCGTGTTGTCGGTGTCAACGGCAACCTTGCCAGCGTGCGCTTTGACACTACGGTCATGCAAAACGAAGTCGCTTACGTGTTGGTCGGAAAAGACCGCCTCAAGGGCGAGGTCATCCGTGTGCGCGGCCAGGAAGCCGACGTGCAGATTTTTGAGGACACCCGAGGGATCACCGTTGGCGATGCGGTGACTTTTTCCGGCGAGCTGCTTTCCGTGCAACTCGGTCCCGGACTGTTGACCCGCGTTTTTGACGGCCTGCAGAATCCTCTGCCGCAGCTGGCGGAAGTCTCCGGATTTTTTCTGCAGCGCGGTCTCTATCTGGAGCCGCTGGATCACGAGCACCAGTGGCCGTTTACCCCCGGGGTCGAAGCAGGTCATACGGTCAGGGCCGGAGATGCGGTAGGAACGGTTCCGGAAGGACCGATCCTGCACCGCATCATGGTGCCTTTCGGCTGGACCGGCAGCTGGCAGTTGACCTGGGTGGCGCCATCCGGCTATCTGGCGGTCGATGCCCCGGTGGCGCGTGCCAGCAACGGTCGCGAGGAGCGGGAAATCACCATGGTGCAGGCCTGGCCGGTGAAGATTCCCATTGCGGCCTATCGTCAGAAACTGCTGCCCACAGAGCCGCTGGTGACCCAGACCCGCGCCATCGACACCTTTTTTCCGGTTGCCAAAGGGGGCACCTTCTGCATCCCCGGCCCGTTCGGTGCCGGCAAGACCGTTCTGCAGCATGCCTTGTCCCGCCACTCCGAAGTCGATGTGGTGATCGTGGCCGCCTGCGGCGAGCGTGCCGGCGAGGTGGTCGAGATTCTGACCGAGTTTCCGGAACTCGAGGATCCCCGCACCGGCCGCAGTCTGATCGACCGCACCATCATCATCTGCAACACCAGTTCCATGCCTGTGGCCGCCCGCGAAACCTCCATTTACACATCGGTTACCCTGGCGGAGTATTACCGCCAGATGGGGCTGCATGTGTTGCTGCTGGCGGACTCCACGTCGCGCTGGGCACAGGCACTGCGGGAAATGAGCGGCCGGCTGGAGGAAATCCCCGGCGAGGAAGCATTTCCCGCCTATCTCGAAACGCGCATTGCGCAGTTCTACGAACGTTCCGGGCTGGTGGAGCTGAACGACGGCAGCGTCGGTTCGGTCACCATCGGCGGGGCTGTCAGCCCGGCGGGGGGCAACTTCGAAGAGCCGGTGACCCAGGGCACCCTGAAAGTGGTTGGCGGGTTTCTGGGCCTGTCGCGCGACCGCGCCAACGCCCGCCGTTATCCCGCCATCCATCCCCTGGACAGCTGGAGCCAGTACAAATCCGTGGTACATCACGAAACAGTCGGGCGCGCCCGGGATATTTTGCGTCAGGGGAATGAAATCCACCAGATGATGAAGGTCGTAGGGGAGGAAGGTACTCCGGTGGAAGACTTCACCGTGTACCTGAAAAGCGAATTTCTCGACGCGGTCTATCTGCAGCAGAACTCCTTTGACGATGTCGACGCCGCCTGCTCGGCCGAGCGGCAGAGCTATGTCTTCAAAAAAGTCCTGGCCGTCCTTGAAAGGGAATTTCCTTTTGCCAGCCACGCTGAGGCGCGCACCTTTTTTATGAACCTGCGGCAGCGTTTTATCGACTGGAACTACACGCCCTGGGGGGGCAAGGCTTTCAAAGAGGGCGAGAAGAACATCGATGCCTTCCTGGAGGAAAAGAGGACCGCATGAAAAAGCTCTACCAGCATATCGTCAACATCAGCGGCAACGTCATCACCGTAAAGGCTCCCAATGTAGCCTATGGTTCTCTGGCGGAAGTCGTCAGTCCGGGCGGCAGCTCGCTTGGTCAGGTCATCCGGCTGGAGGGCGACATGGTGTCGCTGCAGGTTTTCGCCGGCAGCCGCGGCATTACCACCGACAGTCTGGTACGGTTTCTTGGCCGGTCGATGCGCGTATCCGCCTCCAATGGCCTGCTCGGTCGGGTGTTCAACGGCTCGGGACTGCCGCGTGACAACCGTCCGCCCCTGCAGGACAACGAAATCGAGATCGGCGGCCCTTCGGTCAATCCGTCCAAACGCATCGTGCCGAAAAACATGATCCGTACCGGCCTGCCGATGATCGATGTTTTCAATACTCTGGTAGAAAGCCAGAAACTGCCGATTTTTTCGTCTGCCGGCGAGCCTTACAATGCGCTTCTGGCGCGCATCGCCATGCAGGCCGAGGTGGATATCATACTGGTTGGCGGCATGGGTCTCAAGCACGATGACTACCTGTTTTTACGCCATACCCTGGAAGAACACGGCGCCCTGTCCCGATCGGTGCTGTTTATCCACACCGCCTCCGACCCTATCGTGGAGTGCATGCTGGTGCCGGATATGACCCTGGCCGTCGCCGAGCATTTCGCCGTCAACGAAAACAAACGGGTGCTGGTGCTGTTGACCGACATGACCAATTTCTGCGACGCCATGAAGGAAATCTCGATTACCATGGAGCAGATTCCCGCCAACCGAGGCTATCCCGGTGATCTGTACAGCCAGTTGGCTTCGCGTTATGAAAAAGCCGTCGATTTTGATGGCGCCGGTTCGGTTACCGTACTGGCCGTAACCACCATGCCCGGCGACGATGTCACCCACCCGGTGCCGGACAACACCGGCTACATCACGGAGGGGCAATTTTATCTGAAAAACGGGCGTATTGAACCCTTCGGTTCCCTCAGCCGACTCAAACAGCAGGTCAACGGTGCGACTCGCGCCGACCATCGCGCCCTGATGGACACCATGATCCGCCTGTATGCCGACTGCCGCGAAACCCAGGAGAAGCAGGCCATGGGCTTCCGCATGTCGGAATGGGACAGCAAACTGCTGAAGTATGGGAAGCTGTTCGAAAGCCGCATGATGGATCTGGCGGTAAACATTCCGCTGGAACAGGCTCTCGATACGGGATGGGAAATCCTGGCGGCCTGTTTCGATCCCGCGGAGACCGATATCAAATCCGAGCTTGTATCGACCTTCTGGCCGAAACGGACTGGCGGACGGGCCGCGGATAAAGGGTGATCGCATGGCCAAGATCAAACTGACCAAAACGGAACTGAAATCCCAGCGTGAGGCCCTGCAGCGCTACCGGCGCTATCTGCCGACCCTGCAGCTGAAAAAACAGCAGCTGCAAATGGAGGTGCGGGAAGTGCAAATGACCATGCAGCGTCTGGACCTGGAATCGGCGTCTGTCGAGGAGGGGGTTGGTCAGTGGGCGGAACTGCTCGCGGCCGCTTCGGCGGATCAGCTGGCCGACCTGTTCGATGTCGATCAGTGGCGCACCTCTTCCAGAAACATCGCCGGGATCAATATCACCGTTTTTGAAGAACTGATCATGGACGAGACGGAGTGCGACCTGTTCCTCGCTCCGCAGTGGCAGGAAGCACTGCTCAAGGCGGTAAAACAGCTGACGGTGTTGCGCCTGAAACGGCAACTGCTGGAGGAACAGCGTGACGCGCTGGAAAAGGAGTTGCGAGCGACCTCCCAGCGTGTCAACCTTTTCGAAAAAGTCAAGATTCCTGAGGCTATCGAAAATATAAGAAAAATCAGGATCTGCCTGGATGATCAGCAAACCACCGCAGTGGGTCGCGCCAAAATCGCCAAGGGCAAGTGCGCTGCACGCACCGTCGCCAACTGAGACATTCGCCACCCCATTTCGAGTCGGGATCCATTATGATCGAACCAATGAAAAAACTGTCCCTGGTCTGTCTGGAAGAGCACCGTGAGCAGACCATCGAGCAACTGGCGGAACTCGGCACCGTGCATGTTCATCCGGCGCAGCCACCCGACTCCGTACAGCTGGCCAGCCTGCGCAACAGGCATGGGCGTCTGGCGCGAGCCATGGCCGTTCTTGATAACATCGCCCCCGATGACCGTGCCGCCATCTGTGGCCAGAGTCCCGATGCCGAGGAGCTTTGCGCTTCGGTGATGGAGGCCACCGCCGAATGCAATACGCTCCAAACGCGCATCGACGCTCTGCATCTCGAACTCCAGGAGCTGCAGCCATGGGGTGATTTCGATCCAGAGACGATTGCCGCCCTGCGCAAGAACAACCTTGTTGTGGCCTTCGGAAAAAGCGCGGCCGGCCATCTGCCGGAGCTTCCGGAAGGCGCGGTTCTGCACAAAACGGCTACCTTCGGTCGTCAGGATTACTTCGTGGTGGTTGCCCCCGCGGGCACCACCTTGCCATTCACGCCGTTGCCTGTTTCGCAAACAACCAGTGCCCGGGAGTTGCGCAAGCAGCTGGCGGACAGCGAGCAGGCCCTGGCCGAGCAACACAGCCTGCTGGCCGCATTGACCAGCTGCAGCGCGGTGCTGCACGACGAACTGCGGCAGCTCGAGGCTGAAATCGCCCATTGTGTGGCCCGTGACGGGATGGGGCAAAAAGGCCGGCTGGCTTATCTGCAGGGCTACATTCCCGTCAACAAGGTCGACAGCCTGCGCGAAGCGGCGCGCCGCCAGGGCTGGGCCCTGCTGCTGAGCGATCCGGACCGGGCCGACAGATGCGTGCCGACGCTGGTCAGGCTGCCGCGCTGGGTCGAGCCGATCCGGCTGGTTTTTAAAAGCCTGGGCGTGATACCCGGCTACCACGAGATCGACATCAGCGCCTGGTTCCTGATCTTTTTCTCGCTTTTTTTCGCTATTCTTATCGGCGATGCCGGTTACGGAGCCGTGTTTCTGGTCGCTACCGTTGCCCTGCGGAAAAAATTTCCCAAAGCTCCGGCGCAGCCCTTCTGGCTGTTCGGTGAACTGGCGGTCTGCACCATTGTCTGGGGCGTTTTGTCCGGAACCTATTTCGGCTGGACCGGCGGCGGCAGAAACATTGCCGTGCTGGAGGCGTTGACCGACAGCATCCAGGTGCAGAAACTGTGTTTTCTGATCGGCGTGATTCACCTGGCCATCGCGCATATCTGGAATGCCCTGATGATCGGCTGGCGGGTACGGGCTATCAGCGAACTCGGATGGGTGCTGATTTTCTGTGGAAACTTTTTTCTGGCGGGACAGATGGTGCTGGGTCAGCAGGTGGCTCCGGGACTGCTCTGGTGGCTGTATGGTCCCGGGGCGCTGGCGGTGGTGCTGTTTTCCAGACCCAGCTTCAATCCGTTCAAGGCCGTTGCCGGCGGGCTGGGTTCGCTGGCCATGAACATCATCAACAGCTTCGTCGATCTGGTTTCATACATTCGCCTTTTCGCCGTCGGCGCCGCCACCGTCGCCGTCGCCCAGAGTTTCAACAGCATGGCTCTCGGTATGCAGATGCATCCGCTTCTCAAGGGGCTGGCGGTTGCCGTAATCCTGTTGCTCGGTCACGGGTTGAACATCGTACTATGCGCCATGAGTGTGCTGGTACACGGCATCCGGCTCAACATGCTGGAATTTTCCGGCCATCTGGGTATGGAATGGGCCGGCGTGCCTTACCGGCCGCTGGCAAAGCCCTCGCGTCGCAAACAGTCCTGACAGCCGTCAGATCTTATTCCGTCTTATCGAAGGAGAACCCAACATGAGTCCAGAAATCGCTCTTTCCCTCGCAAATTCCGGCGCAGCAGCGGCTTTTGCACTGGCTGCCATCGGTTCGGCGCTGGGCACCGGGGCCGCCGCCATGGCCGCCATCGGAGCCTGGAAGAAGTGCTATGCGCAAAGCAAGGCCGCCCCGTTTTTGCTGGTCGCCTTTGTCGGCGCTCCTCTGTCGCAAACCATTTACGGCATGATTCTGATGAATACCATCAAGGGTGCCGCCGGTTCCACGCCCGGCAATTGGCCAGCCAGCCTGTTCGCCGGCATTCTGGGCGGCATTGCAATGGGCCTGTCATCCTGGCTGCAGGGTCGCGCCGGTGCCGGCGCTTCGGATGCCCTGGCGGAAACCGGGCAAGGATTCGGCAATTACCTCATGGCCCTCGGCGTTATCGAGACCGTGGCGCTGTTCGTGATGGTGTTTATCGGCGGATCTCTGTAAACCGGCCCCACCCCCCCCTGCCCGGCTCCGTTTTTTCGCTGTCGCCGGGCAGGGGGAATCGCTCAGGTCAACACTCCATAGACATCGGGGCGGCGATCCTTCCAGGCCGGAATCGCCTGCCGGTAGGCCTGCTGCGCCTCTCCGTCGATTTCCGCAAGAATTTCACAAGGCTTATCTCCACCCTCGGCCGCTACTTCGCCGCGCGGCGATACGATCATGCTGTTTCCGAAAAAATCGAGTTTGCCCTGCATGCCGCAGTTGTTGGCCGCTACCATGAATACCTGGTTTTCAATGGCCCGTGCCTTTATCAGGGTTTGCCAGTGATCCTGGCGCGGCCTGGGCCACTGCGCCGAGAGGCAGATCAGGTCGGCGCCATCCAGGCTCAGGCGCCGGAACAGTTCGGGGAAACGCAAATCGTAGCATATGGCCACGCCGATGCGGCCTGCGGCCGTTTCCACCACCAAAGCAGTGTTGCCGGCGCGCATATAGCGGTTTTCGCACATCGGCGAAAACAGATGCAACTTGCGGTAACGACCTGCAATCCGCCCCCGGTCCAGCACAAAGGTGGTGTTGTAGACATCTCCGTCGCAATATTCCGGCAGGCTGCCGACCACAACCATGTCGAGAGCCGCCGGGTGTCGCGCAATCGTCTCCAGCACCTCGGGGGTTTTTTGCGCCAGTTGCCCCAGCGACCGGTAATCGAAACCGCTGCTCCACATTTCCGGCAATACCGTCAAGCAAACCTTATGGCGCCGCAACCGCTGCAAGGCGGCAAGGACGGCTTCCAGATTCCGCTCAATCTGCCCTGTGACGATATCGAATTGAACGGCTGCAACTTTCATTCTGCCGACCATGGCGTACCTTTCCGGCGTGGAAACAGCCAGTTTGCATCCGGGGTTTCCGGACGGATACCCGTTAGCCGACTGCTTCCTGTGTAAATGGGTTGGTGTCATTATGCGCGGATTATAGGATAGCGCTGTCGTCGACACAAGGTGCGGGCCTTGAATCAAACATGCGCGGCTGTTTGCATCGGAAGCTTGACGGTCAAAATAAAGCGTGCTAAAAATTCTCCACCGGCCGAGCCGGAGGCATCCAATCCCCTTGCCGATTATCTGACGGACGAAACAGGCATATCGACAGGTTGTTGCATAACTGCCGGTGAGAACGGGGATGTCTGTTTTTACCTTTCGAGATCGAGACAGTCCTCGAAGGGGTCTTTTCACCGTTCTGCTCATTCGCTTGATGTGCTTGTCAGCAGGCGGAAACTCCTTCCGGAAAGTTGTTCCATGACCAGGGTCGCGACTTTTTTCACCATGCTCGCCTTTTGGGCGATGCTGTCGGGCATGTTCGATGCCTTCCATTTTTTCCTGGGAGTTCTCAGTTGCTTGCTGGTTACCCTGCTAAGCCATAAGCTGCTGTTTTACGGTGAAAAAAAGCGCCGTTGGCTGCGAGGCACCATCGGCATCCTGCTGTATTGCCCCTGGCTGTTCTGGCAGATTGTCCTGGCCAACCTTGAGGTGGCCTATATCGTTCTTCATCCCCGCATGTATGACCTCATCGATCCACGTTTGATCCGTTTCAAGACCTTTCTTCGCCGCCCGATAACCAAGGTGACCTTCGCCCAGTCGATCACCCTGACTCCGGGCACCATCACCGTCAATATTCACGATGATGAATTCACCGTTTATGCCCTGACCCGCAATGCCGCCGCTTCCCTGCCTGGTGAAATGGAGCGTCGCGTCGGTCGGGCTCTTGAGTCGACCCTATGATGGAATATCTTTTTTTAGGCTGCGGCATCGTCCTGCTTTTGCTGATGGCCCTTTGTCTGGTGCGGGTCGTTGGCGGGCCCACGGTTTTCGACCGCATTCTCGGCGGCAACGTTATCGGCACCAAAACCACGGTTTTGCTGCTTATTATCGGCGTGCTCTACCGCAATGTTGCGATGTTTGTAGATATCGCCATCGCCTATGCCCTGCTTAATTTCATCGCCACCCTTGGTGCGGCCAAATATTTTCTGCGCCGTAAGCACATGCCGGGTGACTAGCCTTTCGAAAGGAGATCGGAAGTGCTCTGGATCACGGGTTTTCTGCTTGTCGCCGGCATCTTTTTCTTTGCCGTGGGGGTAGTCGGGGTGTTGCGTTTTCCTGATTTCTATACCCGGCTGCACGCGGCGGGCAAATGCGATTCCCTGGCTGCTGTGCTGGTGATTGCCGGCGTCGCTCTGTACAACCTGGTCGACTTTTCGCCGGCCAATCTGCTGGTAAGCCTCAAGATTCTGGCTATTGCGGCCTTCGTGTTCGTCGCCAGCCCTACCGCCACCCACGCGGTCACCGAGGCGGCTCTGATTATCGGCATGGAGCCCTGGACCAAAAAGGATGAACCGCAATGATCTGGGAGCTGGACCTGTTCATTCTGGCGCTGGTGGTCATCTGCGCCGTGGCCGCCATCAATACCCGTGATCTGCTTGGCGCCGTGGTGATTTTCGGCGTCTACAGTTTTCTCATGTGTCTTCTCTGGGCGGAAATGGGCGCCGTTGACGTGGCCTTTACCGAAGCGACGGTCGGCGCCGGGGTCAGCAGCGTCCTGTTTATCGCCGCCATCCTGCGCACAACAAGAAGGAGCAAGGATTGAAAGCACTCGCTTTTCTCGCCACCCTGGCAACCGGCATCGTGCTGCTGTACGGTACCCGGGATTTTGCCGCCTGGGGAGACGCAGCTTCGCCCGCCAGCCGCCATGTGTCGCCGGTTTACATCCAGCAGGCGGTCAAGCAAACCCACGTTCCCAATATTGTCACCGCAATTCTCGGCGATTATCGCGGCTACGACACCATGTTCGAGACGGTGGTTATTTACTGCGCGGGTCTGGCGGTGATATGCGTGCTGCGGAGACAAAAAACATGAAACTGCTTCAGGAACGGACCCGGGACCGGCTGGCCGGCGAAGACCTTATCGTACGCACCGCCGTCAGGCTGCTGGTGCCTTTCATCCAACTGTTCGGTCTGTATGTCATTGTTCACGGTCATTACAGTCCGGGTGGGGGCTTCCAGGGGGGGGTCATACTGGGATCGTCTTTCATCCTGCTGGCCCTGGCCTTCGATCTTCGCACCTCCCTGCGGTTTCTGTCGGTGCGGGTCAATGCCGTGCTCAGCAATGTCGGGGTCCTGATCTATACCGGCGTCGCCCTGCTCTGCGCTTTGGCCGGGGGGCTGTTTCTGGATTACAGCGCGCTGGACAGGATCCTGCCTTTGGGGCCGGTTGCCTGGCGCTCCATGGGCATTTTCCTGGTGGAACTGGGCGTGGGCATCGCGGTGATGTGCATCATGGCATCGCTGTTCTGGGACCTTGGTTCCGGCGGCGAGATGGATGAGGGGCTCTGATATGGACCAGCTGCTGTCGGAAATCGTCGCCAAGTACAATTACTGGATTTACGTGGTGCTGATGATGATCGGTTTTTATGCCATGATCGGCAAACGCAATCTGGTGAAAAAACTGCTTGGCATGAACATCTTCCAGACCGCCATAATCCTTTTTTATGTCTCCATTGGCGGCAAACGGGGCGCCGGAATTCCCATCGTCGACAAGCATGCGGTCATGCTACACGGTGTTGATGCCAGCCGCATACTCAATCCCCTGCCCCATGTGCTGATGCTGACGGCGATTGTCGTTTCCGTCAGCGTCACGGGGGTGGCATTGGCCATCATGATCCGTATCCATCGGAAATTCGGCACCCTTGAAGAGGACGAAATTCTGGAGAAAATCGGCCAATGAACACACCAAACATGCATCTCTACATATTGGCGGCGCCTCTGTTGTCAGCTTTTGCCGTTAATCTTCTCGGTCGTGTTTCCCGCGCCTGGATCGGACCTTTGATCCTTGCCGCCCTCGGGTTCTCGACTTTCGGCGCCCTGCTGACATTGCTGAGGGTGCTGCGTGATGGCGCGTACCGCTACACGGTCGGAAACTGGCAGGCTCCTTACGGCATCGAACTTGTCATAGACCCGCTGAGCGCTTTAATGCTGCTGCTGGTTTCTTCCGTGGCGCTGCTCGCCACCTGCAGTGCCCTGAAAAGCGTTCAGAACGAACTGCCGGGGCGGGAACATCTGTTTTTCACTCTGTACATGATTCTGGTGGCCGGCTTGCTCGGCCTGGTCCAGACCGGCGATGCCTTCAATCTCTACGTACTGCTCGAGATTACCGCCATCACCACCTATGGCCTCATCGCCATGGGACCCGACAGGGCGCCGCTGGCGAGTTTCAATTATATAATCATGGGGTCGATCGGTGCCTGCTTCTATCTGCTCGGTGTCGGGTATCTCTATATCCTCACCGGCACTCTGAATATGGCCGATATCGCGGGCATCCTGCCGGGGCTCAACGCGCCGGCCGCGGTTGCCACCGCCTTTGCGTTTCTGATGGTGGGCCTGTGGGTGAAGATGGCCCTGTTCCCCCTGCATGTCTGGCTGCCCAACGCCTACAGCCAGGCGCCGACCGGAGCTGGCGTGATGATCGCGCCGCTGATGACCAAGGTCACCGTCTATCTGATGATCCGTGTCATGTTCTCGATTTTCTCCCCCGGATATGAATTCATTCAGCATGCCGGGGTTCAGTCCCTGATCGTCTGGGCCGCATCCCTGGCGATATTGTGCGCGTCCAGCCTGGCGCTGGCGCAACGGGATCTGCGTCGCATGCTGACCTATATTCTGGTTGCTGAAGTCGCTTACATGGTGGGAGGCGTGTGGCTGGCCAACGGCACCGGCATGACCGGCGCCATTTTGCACATTGTCAACGACGCCATGATGACCCTGTGCTTGTTTCTGGCGGCAGCGGCCATTCTGTATCGCACCGGCAGCCTGGAGTTCGATCGGCTGCATGGCCTGTATCGCCGCATGCCCCTGACCATGGCCGCTTTTACGGTCGGGGCTCTTTCCATGATCGGCGTGCCCCCAACCTGTGGTTTCTTCAGCAAATGGTATTTGATTCTGGGTGCGGTGCGGGCCGGACACTGGGAATTCATGACGGCTCTGCTGATCAGCAGCCTGATCAATGCGGTGCTGTTTTTCCGCATTTTGGAACTAGCCTATTTTCAGCCGGTTGCAGGCTTGCAGGCTACCACGCAACAAGGTTCCGGCGAAGCCCCGCTGCCCATGCTCAGCCCCCTGCTGATATCCGCGATCGCGTTGCTGGCTCTCGGTTTCGGCTGCGGACCGCTGATCGAGAACGTAATTCGCCTGGCTCTGCCGCCGGGGTTCGCTCCCTGAAGAAATATACCAAGGAAAGCCGAAACGATCATGATCTATCAGTCTTCCCCATGGCCCCTGGCGGCCGTCGGGGTCTCCTTGCTGGCCGCCGTTCCCATTTTTTTGTCGGATGGCAGGCCGAACCTGCGCGAGTTCTGGACATTGCTGGCCGGCATCACCAAATTTCTGTTGATTGCGGCCATGCTTCCCGCGGTACTGTCGGGCCAGGGGTTTGTCTTTACGCTGGCCGAGGTGTTGCCCGGTGTGCCAATCCAGTTGCGGGTGGACGCAATGGGCATTTACTTTGCTCTTGTTGCCTCGTTCCTGTGGATCTGCACCTCCCTTTACTCCATCGGCTATATGCGGGCCTTGAAGGAACATGACCAGACCCGCTATTTTACCGCTTTTGCTCTGGCTATCGCCGCGACCATCGGCGTCGCCTTTGCTGCCAACCTGCTGACCCTCTATCTTTTTTACGAGATGCTGTCCCTCGCCACCTACCCCCTGGTGACCCATGAGCGCAACGGGGAGGCCCGGTCCTCGGGACGTCGATACCTGACCTATATTCTCGGCACCTCCATCGGTCTGGTGCTGCCGGCGATGCTCATCACCTATGCGACGACCGGAACACTCGATTTCACCGCCGGCGGCATTTTCGCCGGCCAAGCCTCCTTTGCTACCCTGACGCTGCTTCTGGTATTGTTTGTCCTTGGTTTCGCCAAGGCGGCCATCATGCCCATGCATGGCTGGTTGCCGGCCGCCATGGTCGCGCCGACGCCTGTAAGTTCTTTCCTGCACGGGGTGGCGGTGGTCAAGGTCGGTGTCTTCTCCATCCTGCGAGTCGTGCTGCACATATTCGGCCCCGATCTGCTGCGAAATCTCGACCTCGGCGTTATCATCACGTCTCTGGCGTCGGTTACCGTGCTCGTCGCTTCGCTGGTGGCCCTGACGCAGGACAATCTCAAACGGCGCCTGGCCTACTCCACCATCGGCCAGTTATCCTACATGGTGCTTGGCGCGGGCATGCTGTCGGCGGCCGGCATGACCGGGGGACTGCTGCACATTGCCATGCACGCCTTCGGCAAGATTACCCTGTTTTTCTGCGCCGGCGCCATCTACGTCGCCAGCCACAAGAAGTACATCAGCGAGATGGATGGACTGGGGCGGCGCATGCCTGTAACCTACGGTGCTTTTCTGCTCGGGGCCCTGTCCATTATCGGAATGCCACCTTTGGGGGGCTTTATCAGCAAGTGGCATTTGCTGACCGGAGCCATCGAGACCGGACAGATAATCTTGCTGCTGGTTTTGCTGGTCAGCTCCTTTCTTAATGCCGCCTATTTTCTGCCCATCGTCTACCGTGGGTTTTTTGCCGAGGCCCCCCGTCTCGCAACCGTTGCGGCTGTTGAGGAAGCACCCCTGTTCTGCCTGATCCCCCTGGTAACAACAGCTCTGGTATCGGCAGGACTTTTTTTCTTTCCCGGTCTGTTGCTGCAATTGGTGCGACAGACGCTGGCCGGAGGGTGACCATGCGCCAGGAAAAGCGTAGCCATTTGTCGGGTGACCGCAGGCTCATGTTGTGGGGATACGGTCTGTGGTTGATTTCCCTGCTGTTGCTGGAATTCAGGATGCATTCGCACGCTTTTTTCCCCTGGGACGGCTGGCGCGGGTTTTCTGCCGCATTTGGACTGGTTACGGTTGTGTCTTTGGCATTGATCGCCAGATTCCTGTTGCGGCCCCTGGTGATGCGGGACGAGGAGTATTATGATCGCTAGTATTGTCTTGCCGCCGGCGCTGATCCTGGTAGCGGGCGCCCTGCTGACGACGCTGTTTCAGGGCCGAGCTCTGAGGATAGCGGCTCTGGCCGCTCCTCTGGTGGGGTTGTTGTTGCTGTGGGCGGCACCCGAAGGTAATTTCGGCCAGGTTTCTTTTTTGGGGCTCAACCTGTTAACCACCCGTATCGACGCCCTGTCACGGATATTCGGCTATGTGTTTTATCTTGCCTGTCTGCTTGGCGTACTGTTTTCTTTTCACCACAAAGAGCGCAGTCATTATGCGGTTGGCCTGCTGTATGCCGGTGCGGCGCAGGGGGTAACCTTCGCCGGGGATCTGATCACCCTGTTCGTGTTTTGGGAAACCCTGACCCTTGCCGCCACCTTTTTGATTGCTGCGCGCCGTACGCGCCGATCGCGAGAGGCGGCAGTGCGTTATATGCTGGTGCATGTCGCCGGTGGGCTTTGCCTGTTGTCGGGCATTTTGCTGCATCGCAGCGCCGGTGGCGATCTTGCCCTGGGGCCCCTGCAACTTGACGCGCCAGGGGCCGTGTTGATTTTTCTTGGCTTCGGCCTGAACTGCGCCTGGCCTCTGCTGCATGCCTGGTTGGTCGATGCCTACCCGGAATCGACGGTCGCCGGTGCCGTTTTTCTCAGTGTCTTTACCACCAAAAGCGCGGTGTATGTGCTGGCCCGCTGCTTTGCCGGTATCGAAGAACTGGTCTGGATTGGCGCTCTTATGGCGGCCTTTCCCGTGCTGTATGCACTGATCGAGAACGACCTGCGTCGCGTTCTGTGTTACAGCCTCATCAGTCAGGTCGGTTACATGGTGGTGGCCATCGGCATCGGCAGCGATATGGCCATCAACGGCGCCGTCTGCCATGCCTTCGCGCATATCCTTTATAAGAGTCTGCTTTTTATGGTCCTGGGGGCTGTTGTCTTCCGAACCGGGACAAGCAATGCTTCGCAACTTGGCGGTCTCTACCGCAGCATGCCCGGTACCGTCATATGCTGTCTGGTCGGTTCCGCGTCCATCTCGGCGTTTCCCCTGTTCAGCGGTTTTGTGACCAAATCAATCATCATGGATGCGGTAACCCACAGTCATCGCCCCCTGGTATGGCTGGTGTTGACAGCCGCTTCGGTCGGAACCTTTTTCTATGCGGGGGTCAAGATCCCCTACCGGATCTTTTTCGGCGCAGAGGCAAAAGTACAAATCCGGGAAGCGCCGCCGCACATGCTGCTGGCCATGGCTGCAACGGCTTTTCTATGTGTGCTGCTTGGGCTGCGACCGCAACTTCTGTTCGGCATCATGCCCTATCCCGCCGTCTACGAACTTTATACGCCAGCGCATGTCCTGAGCAAATTGCAGTTGCTGTGTTTTGCCGGCCTGGGCTTTTGGTTGCTGTGCCGCTGGCGTATTTATCCCTTTGAGAAAGCCGCGACCAATCTTGATGTGGATTGGTTTTATCGACGCGGCGGTCTCATGCTGTACCGGGGCGTTGATCGCCTGTTCAATGGACTGAATGCTCACTGCGAGCGGTTTTTCATTACCCGCATGACGGCCTTGTCTGCAAGGTTCTTTGAAGAACCGGGAGGCAACGTGCAAATCGGCTGCCTTCGAATTCTGAACCGGCTGATGGGTTTTCAGGACCTATCGCCCGGCACGAAACAACGCATCCGACAGCGCAGCAGGCTCGGTACCTACCCGGTAGGGGTCGGCGTGCTGTTGGCCGTTATTTTTCTTGCCGCCACCTCCTTGTTGTATTTTATCGCCTAGCTCTGTGCCGACGGTCCCGCGGGGTTGCGGACGACCTGCGCCAAAAAGTTTCCGCCGCTGTGGCGAGGCCAATCGAAAGGAACGATTTCAACATGAAAAAGCTGCTTGTGGCCCTGGACTGTTCTCCGCTATCGATGCGGGCTGCCAGCTATGCGGCGGAGATTGTGCCGCACCTTCCCGATGCCCAGGTCATTCTGTTCACGGTTCTTACCGGCGTCCCCAGCAGCGAAAAAAAACCGGATGACACCGTCAAGCCCGAAACGCGTCAATCGCAGGGCGACGAGGATCACCTGCAGGAGCAGAACGAGGTGGAAAAAGTTTTGACCCAAGCCGCGCAAATGTTTGCCGAACAGCAGCTTCCCGCCGAGCGCCTGACAGTGCTCGCCAAGCCGCTGCGGCGCGGCATTGCCCAGGATATTGCCGATGAAGCCCGGGCTTTTGGCTGTGATACCGTGGTGGTGGGCCGGCGGGGCCTTTCCAAAATGAAGCAGATGGTTCTGGGCAGTGTTTCCCGGGACCTGATTCAGAAAAGCGAAGGTCTGGCGGTTTGGGTCATCGACTGAGCTTTCGGAAGCGGATTGTTCTGCCGTGACGTCTCTGTATATCCACGTACCGTTCTGTCTTCGCAAGTGTCCGTATTGCGACTTTTTTTCCCTGCCTCTGAATGCTTCACAGCTTGAAGGCTTCCCACAGCTGGTTATTGCCCATCTCGAGCAGGAAAGACATCGCGACCGCTGGCAGGGACCTTTCTCGACCGTTTTTTTCGGCGGCGGGACGCCTTCGCTGCTGCCGCCGCGCGCCGTCGGCCTGATTCTGCAGCATGCCGATCGGTTGTTCGGTCTGAGCCGCGACGCCGAAATCAGCCTGGAGGCGAATCCGGGCACGGTCACCGCCGGCAAGTTGCTGGGTTATCACGGTGCCGGTATCAATCGACTTTCTTTCGGGGTCCAGTCCCTGAACGACAGGAACCTCGCCCGGCTGGGCCGGATTCACAGCGCCGCGGAAGCGCGTCTTGCTTTCCGATGGGCACGGCAGGCCGGGTTCGATAATGTTGGCTGCGACCTGATCTTCGCCCTTCCCGACCAGACCCCCCAAGGCGCCCTGGCCGATCTTGAATCCATCCTTCAGCTTGGCCCGGAGCATCTTTCCTGTTACGGCCTGGGCATCGAGCCCGAAACCCCCTTTGCCTGCCAGGTGGAAGCGGGGCACATGCAACCGGCGACCGAGGAGGTCTATGCCGAAAGCTTCATGCTGCTGCATGAACGATTGATTGCGGCGGGGTTTGCGCATTATGAAATCTCAAACTACGGGCGAACCGGCCGCCAATGCCTGCACAATCTTCTTACCTGGAAGCGCCAGGCTTACCTTGGCGTCGGCCCCGGCGCTCACTCCTTCTGCGACCGCCAGTGGGGCTGGCGCGGCATGGTACCTGCCGATCTGACATCGTACCGGGATGCGCTTGCCGCGCATCGGGATCCCGTGGTGGAACTGGAAACTTTCGATCGCCGCGGTGCCATGGCCGAGACCGCGTACCTTGCCCTGCGCTGTGCCGAAGGTATTGATGAGGCAGCGTTTTTAAGGCGTTTCGGGATTGGCTTCGCAGAGGCGTTTCCCGTTGCCGTGAAACGCTGCGGTCCGCATTTGATCTGCCGCCAGGGACGTTGGCGGCTGGACCTTCAGGGGTGGCTGCTGTTCGACCATTTCATCAACCCCTTCCTGTAGGCGTTTTCCCTTTGTTTTTCCACCTGCTTTGCCCTTGACAAAGGGTAGGGCCGTTGTTATGTTGTTTCCCGTTAGCACTCAACAAGTCAGAGTGCTAACGTCCTTTCAAGCCGGATGCCCCGGCTTGTTTTACGATTGCGTATCGCGATGAACGAAGAGTTGAACGAACGCTGTCGGCTGATACTTGAGGCCATCATCGAGGATTACATCCTGTCGGGGGAGCCCATCGGTTCGCGGGCTTTGACGCGCAGGCACGCGATCCCTCTGTCGCCGGCAACGGTCCGCAATGTCATGGCCGACCTGGAAGAGATGGGATACCTGACGTCCCCGCACACCTCTGCCGGGCGCATACCGACCGAGAAAGGTTACCGCTTCTATCTGGACAGCCTGCTTCGAATCAAGCAGCTGTCGCCCAGCAAGCGGCAATCGATCCGCGAGCATTACCGGAATCGCAGGTTGCGCATGGAGGAGTTGTTGCGTGAAGCCGGACGCATCCTGTCCACCTCCTCCAGCTACACGGGGGTGGTCATGGTGCCGCAGTTGGCAACCACCATCTGCCGCCGTATCGACTTCGTCAGACTTTCGGCGCGCCGTATCCTGGCGGTTTTTGTCAGCCAGTCCGGGATTGTCGAGCACAAGATTATCGAGTCGGATCTGCCGCTCAACGAGTCTCAGCTGCAGGAAGCGGCCAATTATCTCAACCAGACATACAGCGGACTCTCCATCCAGGACATCAAACAACGCATTGTGGTTCAGATGGCGGAGGAAATGGCCACCTACGATACCCTGCTCCGGCGTGCCCTGCATCTGTCATGTCTGGCCTTGGAGGATGATTTCGGCGGTCAGATCTACATCGAGGGCGCATCGAATATCCTCGATCAGCCGGAATTCAATGATTTGAGCCGCATGAGGCGTCTGATGCGGACATTCGATCAGAAAAACCTGCTGATGGAATTGCTGCACAAAAGCCAGTTGGCCGAAGGCGTGCAGATCTACATCGGCAGCCCGGATCATTACAGCGACATCGAGGGGTGCAGTCTGGTTGCGGCATCGTTTTCCAGCCGCTGGGGCGCCATCGGCACCCTGGGTATCATCGGGCCGACCCGCATGCCGTATTCGACGGTCATCCCGCTGGTCGATTTTACCGCCGGACTGATCGGCAGTATTCTGGACAGTGAAGAGGAATAGAAATAGGAATAGGAGACGAACTATCGTGGCAGAACCGAAAAACCAGGCAACCGAAACGGACCAGGGCCTGAGCGAAGAGACCGCCGCCGCAGTGCCGGAAGGCACGCAGGCCGAAGCGGATCCGCTTGCCGCCGTGCAACAGGAACTGGCTGAGGCGTTGGCCGAAAAGCAGAAAAACTGGGATCTCTATCTGCGCGAGCGGGCTGAACTGGAAAACTTCCGCAAGCGCATGCAGCGGGAAAAGGAGGATCTGGTACGGTTCGCCAATGAAAACCTGCTGCGCGAAGTCCTGACCGTTGTGGACAATCTCGAGCGGGCCATCGACCACGCCCGCGGCAGCGAAGAAACGGTGCAGGGACTCATGGAAGGGGTTGAGATGACCCTTTCCCAGTGCCGCAAGCTGCTGGAAAAGTTTGGTGTGACGCCGGTCGCGGCGGTGGGTGAACCGTTCGATCCGACCTGGCACGAAGCCATGGGGCAGCTGGAAAGCGCCGAGCATCCGCCCAATACCGTACTGCAGGAAATGCAAAAAGGCTACCTGCTCAACGACCGGTTGCTGCGTCCGGCCCTGGTGCTGGTTTCCAAATCCCCCGCAGCCGACGAATAGCCCTGGTTGCACACCAATTAAACGCCAGATTCAAATTTAAAGGAGGATATATACTCATGGGAAAAGTTATCGGAATCGACCTCGGCACCACCAACTCCTGCGTGGCTGTCATGGAAGGTGGAGAGCCTGTGGTCATCGCCAATGCCGAAGGTTCCCGCACCACCCCGTCGATGGTGGCCTTCACGGAAAGTGGCGAGCGCCTGGTCGGCCAGCAGGCCAAGCGTCAGGCTGTGACCAATCCGGAGAACACATTGTTCGCCATCAAGCGGCTGATCGGCCGCAAGTTCGAAAGCGACGCCGTTCAGAAAGACATCAAGGTCAGCCCGTTTGCTATCGTCAAGGCCGATAATGGCGATGCCTGGGTAGAAGTGCGCGGGAAAAAATACAGCCCTCCCGAGATTTCAGCCATGATTCTGCAGAAAATGAAGCAGACCGCTGAAGACTATCTCGGCGAAGCCGTCACCGATGCGGTTATAACTGTTCCTGCCTATTTCAACGATTCGCAGCGCCAGGCCACCAAGGATGCCGGCAAGATCGCCGGTCTGAACGTGCTGCGCATTATCAACGAGCCGACCGCCGCCTCTCTTGCCTATGGCCTGGACAAGAAAAACGAAGAAAAAATCGCCGTTTTCGACCTGGGTGGCGGCACCTTTGACATTTCCATCCTGGAACTGGGCGACGGCGTTTTCGAAGTCAAATCGACCAATGGGGATACCTTTCTGGGCGGCGAAGATTTCGATCAGCACATTATGGATTATGTCGCCGACGAATTCAAAAAGGATCAGGGCATTGACCTGCGCAAGGACAAGATGGCCCTGCAGCGCCTCAAGGAAGCCTGCGAAAAGGCCAAGTGCGAGCTGTCCACCTCCATGGAAACGGATATCAACCTGCCGTTTATCACGGCAGACCAGTCGGGGCCCAAGCACCTTAACATCCGCCTGACCCGTTCCAAGCTGGAAAGCATCTGTGCCAGTCTGCTGGCAAAATTGGTCGAACCCTGCCGCATGGCTCTCAAGGATGCCGGCCTTTCGGCTTCCGATGTCGACGAAGTGCTGCTGGTCGGTGGCATGACCCGCATGCCGGCGGTGCAGGCCAAAGTCCAGGAAATCTTCGGCAAGACCCCCAACAAGGGTGTCAACCCCGATGAGGTTGTTGCCATCGGCGCCGCGATTCAGGGCGGGGTGCTCAAGGGCGAGGTCAAGGACGTGCTGCTGCTGGACGTCACCCCCCTGTCCCTGGGGATTGAGACCCTCGGCGGCATCATGACCAAGCTGATCGAGAAAAACACTACCATTCCCTGCAAAAAAAGCCAGATTTTCTCCACCGCCGCCGATAACCAGCCGGCGGTATCGGTTCACGTGCTGCAGGGCGAGCGGGAGATGGCGTCCGACAACAAGACCATCGGCCGTTTTGAGCTGGTCGGCATTCCGCCGGCGCCGCGCGGTGTGCCTCAGATCGAAGTTGCTTTTGACATCGATGCCAACGGCATTCTGCATGTTTCGGCCAAGGATCTGGGCACAGGCAAGGAACAGTCGATCCGCATCACGGCTTCTTCAGGCCTGAGCGACTCTGAAATCGACAAGATGGTCAAGGACGCCGAGGCCCATTCCACCGAGGACAAGAAAAAGCGTGAACTGATCGAAGCCCGCAACCAGGCCGACGGCCTCGCCTACTCCACCGAAAAGACCCTCAAGGAGCACGGGGACAAGGTGGACGAGGCAACCCGGAAGAATATCCAGGATGCCCTGGAGGAACTCAAGAAAAGCATGGACGGCGACAGCGCCGACGCCATTCGCCAGAAGAGCGAAGCCTTGGCTACCGCTTCCCACAAACTGGCCGAGGCGGTCTACAAGCATGGCCAGGAGGGCGCGCAGACCGCCGCGGACGATGCCCCGCAAGGCGGCGGCGACGAAGGCGTGGTCGATGCGGAGTTTGAAGAAGTGGACGATAAGAACAAGTAAACCGTCAGTATTCTGCAACCTTACAGGAGCCGGGGTTTGTCCCCGGCTCCTGTTGCGTTGGGAATTTTCCGCCAGGCGTTGCAGGGTTCATGGCCGGCTGAAACATAAGGAATATCAAAGTTGAGCAAGCGCGATTATTACGAGGTTCTGGGTGTTCATCGCAACGCCAGCGAAACGGAAATCAAGAAAGCCTATCGTAAACTGGCGATCCAGTTCCATCCCGACAAGAACGCCGGTGACAAACAGGCCGAGGACAAGTTCAAGGAAATTTCCGAAGCCTACTCGGTTTTATCCGATACCCAACAGCGCGTTATTTACGATCAATATGGTCATGCCGGGCTGAATGGCGGCGGTGGAGGAGGCAGTTATTCCTCCGGCGGCTTTAGCGGAACCCCTTTCGAAGACCTGTTCGGAGACCTGTTCGGAGATATCTTCGGGAATCGTGGCGGTCAGCGCAGTCGTGGCCGGCGGGGTGACGACCTGCGTTACAACCTCTCCATCAGTTTTGAAGAGGCGGCTTTCGGTCTGGAAACCAAAATCCAGATCCCCCGTTATCAAACCTGCGGGACCTGCAACGGCATCGGCGCCAAACCCGGTACCAGCCCGCGGGTTTGCGCTACCTGCCAGGGCGCTGGCCAGGTGCGCATTCAGCAGGGTTATTTTTCCTTGACCCGGCCCTGTCCCGACTGTCACGGTGAGGGCCAGATCATCGACCAGCCGTGTGCCGAATGCCATGGCAGCGGCAGGGTGCGGGGCAAACGCACATTGTCTCTGAAGATCCCGGCAGGGGTTGAAACCGGCAGCCGCCTGAAGCTGTCCGCCGAGGGGGAGCCCGGCCTGCATGGCGGACCTCCGGGGGATCTGTACGTCGTTATTTCGGTCAAGGATCACCCGCTGTTCCAAAGGGATGGTCAGAACATCATCTGTGAAATTCCCATTTCCTTTCCCCAGGCCGCCCTTGGGTGTGAACTGGAGGTACCGACCCTTACGGAAAAGCTGAACATCAAGGTTCCCGCGGGGACCCAGTCCGGAAAGGTGATCAAGCTGGCGAATTATGGTTTCCCGTCTCTGCAGGGCTATAATCGGGGCGATCAGCTGGTGGTTTTGCGCGTCGAGGTGCCTACGTCACTTACCGACCGGCAAAAGGAGCTTCTGGAGGAGTTTGCCAGAGAGGGGGGCGAAGAAATCCACCCCATGGGTAAAACTTTTTTTGCCAAGGTTAAGGAATTGTTTGGCTGATCCGCCGCAGCGGACCAGCGGAGCGAAATCTTTTTTCGGATTGAGGCTATGTTGAGGCGTGCCATTTTCTCAGTAGTGGTTCTGGTTATCCTGGCGGCTTTGCAGGGAGGGCTGTGTCGGGCCGTGTCTGCATCCAGCGCTTTGCAGCAGGCTCTGGAGCTTTATCGGTCCGGCTCTGCGCAACTCGCCATGCCGCCCTTGAAGGCGGCTGTTGCCGAACAACCGCAGCACCCGGATGCATGGCAGGCTCACATGGCTCTGGCGCGCATTTATTATCGTCAGGGCCAGCTGGCCGATATGCTTGCCCACCTCGGCGCTATTCCTGAAGGGCGCCGGACACCGGAAAGTCGCCTGCTGGAAGGACTGGGTCTAATCGGTACCGGCCGCATCTCCGCGGGAGTGGAATTGTTGCGCCCCCTGGAAGAAGCGGCACTCAATGGCAGCCAGCGGCATCAGCGCCTCGCAGCACTTGCTGACGCTTCCCTGAAGTCCGGACAGCATGCTGAAGCTCTGTTTTATATTCAGCGCCGTCTGCGCCTCGATATCGACCCCGCGGTGGCTTCGCAGCTGCTGCAACAGGCCCATGGCATTCTGGAGAGCCGCCTGAGTGATTCGGAGTTGTCCGAAGCGGCCTTTTTGTTTCAAGGCTCACCCCTTGGACATGATGTTCTGCTGCAGCAGGCCGTGCGCCACCACCAGGCAGGTCGGCATGGCCAGGCGCTTTCCCTGCTTGACGGCATATTGAAAAGCCCTGTGGCGTTCCCTTTTCGCGACGATGCCGAGATGCTTTACCAACAACTCTCGCAAAAGGCTTCGCCGCTGGCTATTGGCGTTGTTCTGCCGCTTTCCGGACGGTTTGCCGGGTTTGGCAAGCAACTGTTGCGCGGCATGGAACTGGCGCTGCAAGAGCATGCCCTGCAGCGCACGGCAACCTTTCTGGTGCGCGACAGTGCCGCGGATCCTGCCGTTGCCGAGCAATGCATCGCGGAGCTGGCCGCCAGCCGCCAGGTAATCGCGATTATTGGTCCCCTGACGGGAAATGCAGCCAGCAAGGCGGCGCGCCGCGCCGAGTTGGAAGCCGTCCCGTTGGTGTCATTCTCCCAGCATGCCGGATTGACCGAGACAGGGCCCTGGATTTTTCGCAACAGCCTGACGGCCGATCTGCAGGCCAGGACCCTGGCCGATTACGCCATCAAACAGAAAAATATGTCTTCTTTCGGTGTTCTTGCGCCCGAAACCCGGCTGGGAAAGGAGCTGGCCAAATCGTTTATTGCAGCGATTCGTGACCTGGGAGGCGAAATCGTCGCCACCGTATTTTATCCCTCCCGCACCACGGATTTTCGCCAGCAGATCCGGTCCCTGCGGAGCACCCGAACCAAGGGGCCGGATGCGCTGTTTATTCCCGATACCGCGGATCGGCTGGCCCTGATTGCGCCGCAACTGCCTTTCTATGGACTGTCCGATACCGCATTGCTCGGAAGTGCCAGCTGGGATACGCCGGATCTTCTGGTTCGGGCGGGATCCTCGCTGGAAAATGGCGTTTTTGTCAGTGGTTTTTTCCGCCACAGTCCTGATTCGCTGGTGCGGGAATTTGTCGACCGCTACATGCAGCGGTACGCAAAAGAACCCTCTCTGTTTGAAGCCCAGGGCTACGATGCGGCCGATATGCTGCTGGATCTTCTGCAGCAGAATCCGCTGGCGGATCGGGAAAGCCTGCGTGACGCCCTGGTCCAGGTGCGGGATTATCCCGGCGTTACCGGAAAAACCCGGTTCGAACCCACCGGCGAGGCGCGCAAAAATCTTTATCTGCTGCAGGTGAAAAACGCTTCGTTGATACAGCTGAATTGAAAACCATCCTCCCGGCCCGCTTTCGCAGCAGGGGCCGGTTCCTCCCGCGCCTGCCTTCCCCCTGTACCAGCCAGGCACCGCTTCTCTGCCAAACCGCTCCCCGCTCTTGACGGTCATGACGGAATTATGTTAAGTTAAAGCCTGTTGCAAAAAGGAGTCCTGCGTTGTTTAAAATCGGAGACATGGCTGTTTATCCAGCCCAAGGTGTCGGGGTCATCGAGGCCATTGAATCAAGGGAATTCGTCGGTCAGATACTGGATTTCTATGTATTGCGCATTGTCGACAGCGATATGACCATCATGGTGCCGGTCAATAATGTCGGCACCGTAGGCATGAGGTCTCTTATCGACAAGACCCACGTCAGGACAGTCTACAACATCCTCAGGGACAAGCCCGAAAGCCACGGCAGTCTTCCATCCTGGAGCCGTCGCCAGCGTGATTATAACGAAAAAATACGCTCCGGTGATGTCTTTGAGGTTGCGGAGGTGCTGAGGGATCTTTACGCGATCCGTGAGGGGAAGGAACTCTCCTACGGGGAAAAGAAAGTCCTGGAACTGGCCCGCAAGCTTGTCGTCAAGGAGATTGCCCTGGCGGACGGCAAGGACGAGCAACAGGTCGTCGACCGGGTTGAAAGTTTCTTCACTCACTAGGCATTGCCGACCGTTCCCGATTCAACAGCTGTCGCCCGGCATCCGGTGATATTGGCCGGCTGCCGTCTATCCCGGTCGTTGCGCCTGCTCGCCGCCAAGCCAGCGGAGGCAGCGACTGGTGCCTCGAGATCCTGCTATGAGTGTTTTTGTTCTGCTCCCTGCCGCCGGCATGGGAAAACGCATGGGTGCGTCCGTCAACAAGCAATACCTGCCCCTCGGCGAGCGACCGGTGCTGAGTCATACCATTGCCCTGTTTGATCGCCATCCCCGCGTCGATCATATTTTCGTCATTTGTCCGCAAGCGGAAATGCCTCTTTGCCAACAGCAGGTCATCGACCCTTATGGTTTCAGCAAGGTCAGGGGCCTGGTGCCTGGTGGCGCCGAACGTCAGGATTCGGTGCGCAATGGCTTGCTGGCTTGCGGTGCGGCGCCCGATGACGTGGTGCTGATCCATGACGGCGCCCGTCCGTTGCTGCCTTTCGAGCTCATCGATGCCGCCATCGAAAAGGCGGAGAAAAGCGGGGCGGCGATTGTTGGCGTCCCCGTCAAGGACACTATCAAGCTTGTGCGAGACGGCATGATCGAGGCGACTCCGGATCGCCGGCATCTCTGGCAGGCGCAGACCCCGCAAGGTTTTCGCTTTGGGGCCATCCTCGACGCTCATCGGCTTGCGCAGCAGCAAAACTATCAGGGAACCGATGATGCTTCGCTGATCGAGTGGACCGGCGGTCGGGTCGCCGTCATCCCGGGCAGCTACCGCAACATCAAAATCACCACGCCCGAGGACCTGCTGCTGGCCCGGGCTTTTCTCGACAATCCAGGAGATACCCCGGCATGATGCGCATCGGACACGGTTACGACGTTCACCAGTTGGTTGCGGAGCGCAAGCTTATCCTCGGGGGCGTGGAAATTGCCTACCATCTGGGCTTGCTGGGGCATTCCGACGCCGACGTGCTGCTGCATGCTATCTGTGACGCGATCCTCGGCGCCCTGGGCGAAGGAGATATCGGCAAACATTTCCCCGATACCGATCCCGCCTATCGGGGCATTTCCAGTATCAAGCTGCTGCGCGAGGTTATGCGCCTAACACGGGACAAGGGGTATGCTCTTGGCAATCTCGACGCGACCATCATTGCGCAGCGCCCCAAACTCGCCCCCTTCATTGCGCGTATGCGGGAGCGGATCGCCGATGCCTGCGGCACCGATTGCGACCGTATCAACGTGAAAGCCACCACCACCGAGCAGCTCGGTTTTGAAGGCCGAGGCGAAGGGATCAGCTCCCATGCGGTGGTGGTGTTGAGCAAGGTCGCGGGCAACCACTGACCGCGCCTTCGGCAAATCGCTGCAGGGCAATTCCCTGTTGCTTTTTGCCTGTAAATTTGCGACCTTTCTTCGGAAGGTCGTTTTTTTAACCCGCTGCAATTCTTTTCTCCTGTACTACGAGGTATCCCCATGTCGGACAAGGGTTCCAAGGAAACCGCCGATCACACAAAACCTGCTGTCGACGCATCGGAATCCGCTGCGCCGACGAATTTCATCCGGGCGATTATCGATGCCGATCTGCGTCAGAACAAGAACGACGGCTGCGTGGTCACCCGGTTTCCGCCGGAACCGAACGGTTATCTGCATATCGGTCACGCCAAGAGCATCTGCCTGAATTTCGGCTTGGCCCGGGACTATGCCGGGGCTCCGGGAGGCAGCCGCTGTCATTTGCGCTTCGACGATACCAATCCGACCAAAGAAGAGCAGGAGTATATCGATTCCATCAAGGAGACCGTGCGCTGGCTCGGTTTCGACTGGGGAGCACACGAGTATTACGCCTCGGATTACTTCGAGCAGCTTTATCGCTGGGCGATTCGGCTTATCGAAGCCGGCAAGGCCTATGTCGATGACCTGTCGGCGGAACAGATCCGCGCCTATCGGGGCACGCTCACCGAGCCCGGTCGCAACAGTCCCTGCCGCGACCGTTCCGTGGAAGAAAATCTGGCGCTGTTCCAGGCGATGAAAAACGGCGAGTTTGCGGATGGCAGCAGGGTGTTGCGTGCAAAAATCGACATGGCCTCGCCCAATCTGAACCTGCGCGATCCGGTCATGTACCGCATTCTGCATGCCGAACATCACCGCACCGGCAACCGGTGGTGCATCTATCCCATGTACGACTTTACCCATGGGCAATCCGACTCCCTTGAAGGAATCACCCATTCCATCTGTACCCTGGAGTTTGAGGCGCATCGTCCCCTGTACGACTGGTTCATCGATCAGCTGGGCATCCATCATCCCCGGCAGATCGAGTTCGCCCGTCTCAACATCAACTACACGGTGATGAGCAAACGCAAACTGCTGGAGCTGGTCAACGGCGAATACGTCCAGGGATGGGATGATCCGCGTATGCCGACCCTTGCCGGGCTGCGGCGCCGCGGCTTCACGCCGGCGGCGATCCGTAACTTCTGTGAGCGCATCGGCGTGTCAAAAAAGGACAGCTGCGTCGACATGGGCTTCCTGGAGTACTGCGTGCGCGAAGATCTCGACCGCACAACACCCCGCGCCATGGCGGTGCTCGATCCTCTGCGCGTCGTCATCGACAACTATCCGGAAGGGCAGGTGGACGAATTCGAGGCGCCCAATCATCCCAACCTTCCGGAAATGGGCACCAGAAAGGTGCCTTTTTCCAGGGTACTCTATATCGAGCGGGAAGATTTTATGGAAGATCCGCCGAAAAAGTTTTTCCGCCTGGCGCCCGGCCGCGAAGTGCGTCTCAAGTACGCTTACCTGATTCGCTGCGAAGAGGTGGTGCGGGATCCGGTCAGCAACGAGATCATTGAATTGCGCTGCACTTACGATCCTGCCTCCCGCGGCGGTTCGGCACCCGACGGACGCAAGGTCAAGGGGACTTTGCACTGGGTCTCCGCGGCCCATGCCGTCAAGACCGAGGTGCGTCTGTATGACCGCCTGTTCAATGTTCCTGCCCCCGACGGCGATAAAGAGGTCGATTTCAAGAGCCACCTCAATCCGGATTCGCTGCGGGTGCTTGGCGAATGCCTGGTGGAGCCGTCCTTGGCCGAGGCGCAGCCAGAAAACCGTTATCAGTTTGAGCGGCTTGGCTATTTCTGTGCCGACCGCTTCGATTTCACGGCCGGTAAACCGGTTTTCAATCGCACCGTGACCCTGCGGGATTCCTGGGCCAAAGCCGGGGGTGACTGACGTCTCTCTTGCCCGCCCGTCCAACCAAGGAGCTACCTTCACCATGAGTTTGCGTGTTTACAATACCATGTCCGGCCGCAAGGAAGTCTTCGAGCCGCTGCAACCCGGCAAGGTCGGCATGTATGTCTGCGGCGTAACCGTTTACGATTATTGCCATATCGGCCATGCCCGCGCCAACGTGGTTTTCGATGTCATCTACCGGTATCTGCAATTCATCGGCTACGATGTCACCTATGTGCGCAATTACACCGATGTCGATGATAAAATCATCAAGCGCGCCAACGAACGGGGCATCACGTCCGATGACTTGGCCGGCGAATTCATCCAGGCTTTTGATGAGGATATGGCGCGCCTCGGACTCGCCGATCCGACGGTTCAGCCCAAGGCAACCCATCATATCGACCACATCATTGCCCTGGTTCAGAGGCTCATCGAGCGCGGCATCGCCTACGAATCCGGCGGCGATGTCTATTTTTCGGTGGAGAATTTCCCCTCCTACCTCAAGCTCAGCAAGCGCAATATGGATGAAATGCGTTCCGGCGCCCGTATCGCGCCCGGTGAGCAGAAGCGCAACCCCATGGATTTCGCCCTCTGGAAAGCCGCCAAGCCCGGCGAGCCGGCCTGGGAGAGCCCCTGGGGCCCGGGGCGCCCCGGCTGGCACATCGAATGCTCCGCCATGGCGATGGAGTATCTCGGCGAATCTTTTGACATCCATGGCGGCGGCAAGGACCTTGTGTTTCCCCATCACGAAAACGAAATCGCCCAGAGCGAAGGGGCCACCGGCAAACCCTTTGTCAAATACTGGCTGCACAACGGCTTCGTCAATGTCAACCAGGAAAAGATGAGCAAGTCGCTGGGCAATTTTTTCACCATCCGGGATATTCTCAAAAGCTACGATCCGGAGGTGCTGCGCTTTTTCATCCTTACCGCCCATTATCGCTCGCCCATCGACTTCTCCGATCAGAACCTGCAGGAAGCGCGGCTGGGTCTTAGCCGGTTTTACGAGGCGTTGCAGGTCGCCTTGGAAGTCCTGGACGCCAGTCCGGCAAGCGATTCCGTTTCAGAGGCCGGCAAAACCCTTGAAGCTGCCTTCCGCGAAGCGATGGACGACGATTTCAATACCGCTGCCGCCATTGGTCACCTGTTCGAGGCGGTCCGCACCATCAACCGCCTGGTCACTGAAAAGGGCTTCCGTAAAAATCGCGAAAAGCTCGCCGAGGTTCGGGCTCTCTACGAAACCCTGCTGAAACTCGGGGGGGTACTGGGCATTTTCGCCTCCGACCCGGCCATCTGGCTCAGGCAGATGAACCTCGCCCTCCTGACGGCTACGGGGTACAGCGAGGCAGACATGGAGGAATTCATCCGCCAACGGCAGGAAGCCCGTAAAAACAAGGACTTTACCCGTGCCGACGAAATCCGCGATGAACTGGCCGCCAAGGGTATCCAGCTGCTGGACGGACCGCAGGGCACGACCTGGAAGGTACGCTGACCGCAGGCATATTGCATAAGCATTGAAAAGGGTCATTCGGCAGGATGGCCCTTTTTGGCGTCATGCGCAGTGTGTTTGCCGTTAAAGCAGGTTTTCTTTTTCCACGGGACGTTTTAAACTCCACGATTATGGCCAGATTCGTTCTCAAATCCGACTATCAACCACGCGGCGATCAGCCGCAGGCCATCGACGAACTCGCTGCCGGCATCGGGCGGGGCGACCGTCACCAGGTGCTGCTCGGGGTTACCGGTTCGGGCAAGACCTTTACCATGGCCAACGTGGTGGCAAGGGTGCAGCGCCCGACTTTGGTGCTGGCCCATAACAAGACCCTGGCGGCGCAACTGTACGGAGAATTCAAGGAACTGTTTCCGGACAACGCGGTCGAATATTTTGTTTCCTACTACGATTATTACCAGCCCGAGGCCTACGTCCCCACCACCGACACCTTCATCGAAAAAGATTCCTCCATCAATGAGGAAATCGACAAGATGCGGCATAGCGCCACCCGCAGTCTGCTCAGCCGCAACGATGTGTTGATCGTCGCCTCGGTGTCCTGTATCTACGGTCTCGGTTCACCCGAAGCCTATTACGGCATGCTCATCCGTCTGGAAAAGGGCATGCAGCTTGACCGTAACAGCCTGCTCAAGCGCCTGATCGAAATCCAGTACGAGCGCAACGATATCGATTTTCACCGGGGCACCTTCCGGGTCCGCGGTGATACGGTGGAAATTTTCCCCGCCTACGAGGAAAAACGGGCACTGCGCATTGAATTTTTCGGAGACGAGATCGACGCCATCTGCGAAATCGATCCGTTGCGCGGCAGGATTCTGGATCGGCTGGAGCGTACCACGGTGTTCCCCGCCAGCCACTATGTCGCCACCCGGCCGACCCTGGATCGGGCCATCCGCGAGATCCAGGACGAACTGCGGGAGCGCATCGTCTGGTTCCGCGGCAACGACATGCTGCTGGAGGCCCAGCGCATCGAGCAACGTACGATGTTCGACATCGAAATGATCGAGGAGATGGGCTACTGCCAGGGAATCGAGAACTATTCGCGGTTTCTCGATGGCCGCCGTGCCGGACAGCCGCCGGCGACCCTGTTCGACTATTTCCCCGATAACGCCCTGTTGTTCATCGACGAGTCGCACGTTACCGTTTCCCAGATCGGCGCCATGTACCGGGGCGACCGTTCCCGCAAGGAGACGCTGGTGCGTTACGGGTTCCGGCTGCCTTCCGCTCTCGACAACCGGCCCCTGACCTTCGAGGAATTCGAAGCCAGGGGCATCCAGACGGTCTATGTATCGGCCACGCCGGCCGATTATGAACTACGCAAGGCCGACGGGGTGGTGGTGGAACAGATTATCCGCCCTACCGGGCTGGTCGATCCGCCCATCGTCGTGCGCCCCGCCAAGGATCAGGTGGACGATCTCATCCACGAGATCCGGCATACCGTCAAACGCAACGAGCGCGTGCTGGTTACGACCCTCACCAAACGCATGGCGGAGGAACTTACCGGCTACCTCGGTGAGCTCGGCATCAAGGTGCGCTACCTGCACTCCGATATCGATACCGTGGAGCGCGTGCAGATCCTGCGTGATTTGCGCCAGGGGCTTTTCGATGTGCTGGTCGGCATCAATCTGCTGCGCGAAGGTCTCGATATTCCCGAAGTGTCGCTGGTGGCAATCCTGGATGCCGACAAGGAAGGTTTTTTGCGCTCGGAACGTTCCCTGATCCAGACCTGCGGTCGGGCCGCCCGCAATGTAGAGGGCCACGTTATCATGTACGCCGATCAGATCACCCGCTCCATGCGCAGATGTATCGACGAAACCGAACGCCGCCGCGCCGCCCAGCTGGACTACAATGCGAAGCATGGCATCACGCCGCGGACGGTCAAAAAATCGATGCGTTCCATTCTCGAGGACATCGCCGAAAAGGACTATGTCGAGCTGCCCCTGGCCGCCGAGGCGCTGGAGGATTACCACACGCCCCAGGATATAAAAGCCGAGGTCATTCGCGTCAGGGATGAAATGCTGGCGGCGGCCGCGGAGCTGGAATTCGAAAAAGCCGCGGCGCTTCGGGACCGCATGCTGGAACTGGAAAAACTCGAACTGGCGTTAAGGGGCGAGGGGTAGGAGCCGCGGGCCGGCAATTTTCAGGTTTCGCCGCCGCCTTCCTTGAGAATCCTGACCTTCACACGCGTGGTCATGATCTCGACCAATCTCCCGTTGTTCCGGGTTTTCGGCAAGGCGAGGTTGCTCGGGTTACAGGCGCAGCTTGTAGCCTCGTGCAATGAGAAACGCCGCCCACGCAAACAGGATCGCAGCCATCAGGAAAGAGACGAGAAAGGCCATATGCAGAGGAACGTCGCCAACCCCGAGGACCGCCTGGCGAAACCCGTCGATAAGGTACAGTAACGGGTTGAAGCGGGACAGTCCTTCCCAGAATGGCGGCAGGATCGAAACCGGGTAGAAAACACCGCCAAGATAGATCAGCGGTAGAATGAGAAAATTGTTGAACATCGACAAGGCGTCAAACGTATTGGCGTGAATCGCCGCCACCAGGCCGAACTGGGCGAAGAGGAAACTCGCCAAAGCGGCCATGGCCAAAGCGGCGGCCGGATGTTGCCAGGGCAGGTCGGCAAAGAAAGTCGAAATGATCAGCACCGCCGTGCCGACCAGCAGCCCGCGCAGCATGGCGGCGAGAGTATAGGCCAGAATGAACTGGGGTGCGCTGATGGGTGTGACCAGCAAATCAACAATATTGCCCAGGTAGCGGGAAATGAACAGGGATGAAGAAGTATTGGCGAAACTGTTGCTGATCACCCCCATAAGGATCAGGCCGGGAATGACGAACTGGGCATAGCTGAATCCTTCCAGCACCGAAATGCGCTCTCCAAGCGTGGCGCCGAATACGAACAGATACAGCGAGGCGGTCACGATCGGTGCCAGCAGCGTCTGGAAAGAGACCCGCAGAAAGCGTAAAACCTCCTTTTGCAGCAAGGTTGCAAAGGGAAGCCAGGCGACGAAACGTTCGGGTTGCCGGAACCGCTCCATCATTTGCCACCTGCCTGTCCGTTGTCGGGTCTTGCGCCGGTGAGATGCAGGAAGACCTCTTCGAGGCCGGGCCGCGATGTTTCGATATCTCTCACGGTCATGCCGAGATCGCCAAGGCGGCGCAACACCTCCCCTGCCCCCTGCTCTGCATCGATAACCAGGCGCAGCGCGCTTCCGTTGTCCCGCAACGCCGGACGCAGATCTGCGAGCGTCTCGGGGACCTCGTGCAACGGCTGCTCCAGGGTGACATGCAGGTATCGGCCTTCGATCCTTGCCAGCAACTGCTGCGTTTTTTCCAGGGCGATAAGGTCCCCGTGGTTCATGATGGCGATGCGCTCGCACATCTGCTCGGCCTCTTCCAGATAGTGGGTGGTCAGCAGCACCGTGACCCCTTCAGCGTTGATTTCCCGCACGAAATCCCAGAGGGTGCGCCGAAGCTCCACGTCGACACCGGCAGTTGGTTCATCAAGGATCAGCAGGCGCGGCTTGTGAATCATGGCCTTCGCGACCATGAAGCGTCGCTTGAGGCCGCCGGACAGCTTGTTCATGGACTTGTGCAGATGCGGTCCCAGACCCAGCCGCTCGATGAGCAGCTCGCACCAGTCGGCATCCCGCGGCACACCGTAATAGCCCGAATGGATCCGCAGGGCGCGGTCGATGGTGAAAAAATTGTCGGTGACGATTTCCTGGTGCATAACCCCTACCAGGCGACGGGTGAGGCGTCGTTCGGAGCGATTGTCATGCCCGAAGATCAGAACCTGGCCGCTATCGATGCGGCAAACGCCGCTGATCATGTTGATCGTGGTGCTTTTGCCTGCCCCATTGGGTCCGAGCAGACCGAATATCTCGCCGGGCTGTACCGTCAGCGACAGATTCCGCACCGCGGGCGCTCCGGCAAAAGATTTATGCAGATGTTCGATATGGAGAGCGGAAGTCATTGCGGCACTATAGCGCCAATTGGCCGCCGAAGCAATGGCACGCCCCGAAGCCAATCAGACGCTGCCGGTATCATGCGCCCCCTCGGCATGGCGGTACGGCCCGACGGGCTCCGTCACAACCTGGTTGCGGCCCAGTAATTTGGCGCGATACAGAGCCTGGTCGGCACGTACGATCAACTCCTCGGGAGTGCTCCCTGGCCTGGGGATGGCGGTTGCCACACCGACACTGACCGTGACAACAGGCAGCAGCGGCGAGGCCTGATGGGGGATCTGGAGATCCGCCACGGCAGCCCGGCAGCGCTCCCCGAGAATCCTTGCGCCGTTATCCGTATCCGGAAGGACCAGCGCGAATTCCTCCCCTCCGTAACGGGCGGCCAGGTCCCCGGGCCGGGCCACCACGGTTTCAAGTGTCCGCGCCACGCGCTGCAGGCAATCATCCCCCGCCAGATGTCCATAGTAATCGTTGTAGGCCTTGAAGTGATCGATGTCCACCATGACCAGGCTCAGGGGCCGTCCCTCCCGTTGTGCCCGTTTCCATTCCTGGTTGAGGTGATCATCGAAAAAGCGGCGGTTGGCGATGCCGGTCAGGCCGTCGGTCAGGGACAGACTTGCAAGTTTGCGGTTCGCTTCGTCCAGCTGCCGGGTACGACGCGCTACCAGCGCCTCGACGGCTGCGGTGTGCCGGGCCATCAGCCACATATACAGTGGCAGCGCCAGGGCAACCACGAGGCCGGCCAGCACGAACATCCATGGCACCACGCTCCGCCGGCTTTGAAAGTAGCCGCCGGTCGGTAGGGCCAGCAGCCGCCAGCGCATGTTGCCGAGGAGCTTGAGATCCCGCGCAAAGGACACGTCCGCGGGACGGTCCGAATGCGGCTGCTGCTGATAAGCGAACAGTTCGGTGTGGCCTCCGATGGGGTCCATGTTGACCAGGCTCGCCATAAAAAGCGACCGGAAGTCCGACCAGTCGGCGCGTTGGAGCAGCGTGGCGAAATCGAACAGGCCGACCATGACGCCGCGCAGCCGGTCCCGCCGGTTCACTGCACCGGGCGAGTGAGCTTCGTAGACGGGCAGAATTCCGAGCAATCCCTCGTTCAGTTGCGGCCAGACAGTCAGGCCGGCATGGCCAGCCACCAGGACCGAGCCCTGCGCCGGTAAAGCGTCAAGCAGGCGTAAAAAGGCCGGGTCTCCGCCCAGGTCCAGCCCGATCAGCGGTTCCTGTGGAAAGGTGGTTTTCACGTGCAGGATGGGATAATGGGCACGACGCGAAGGGGCCACCCGCGGTTGGCCCTGCGCAGAGAGTTCGAACAGGCAAAAGGTCGGGTCTTCGGCCCGTATCGAGGCTTCGAAGGCTGCACGCTGCGGTGCCTCAATATAAGGGACCCACACCAATGCGCGAATCCCCGGATGCCGTGCGATGGCCTCTTCGGCTGCGGCGTGAAACTCTTTTTTTTCCACCTGCCGGGAGGCGATGAAAAGGTTTTTAAAGGCGAACAGCACTTCCAGGTTCAGGTGCAGCTCCCGCTCCAGGTCCACCGCCCTGGCGTCGAGTTCATGCTGAAAATCGGAGCGCAGTTCGCGCTGTTCGAGGTGGCGCAGGCGCAAGGGAGCAAGTACCGCCAGGCTCATGCCCAGCAGTACGGTCAGCACCATCGTGAAACGCAACCCCTTGCTCATCTACCTGCCCGTTCTTATCGCTAGCGGTGTCAGTCGCGTCTTGCGGCAAATCGCGCCACAAGAATGCCGAGTTCATAAAGGACAACAAAAGGACCGGCGATCGCTGTCTGGGAAATGATGTCGGGGGGCGTCAGGATGGCGCCGATGACAAACGCCAGCAGCACCGCCAGGCGGCGCCGGCGCGCGAGCCAGATATGATCGACCAGGCCGAGACGGGCCAGGAAAAAGATAATGATCGGCAGCTCGAAGATCAGCCCAAAGGCCAGCAGCAGACGACAGGAAAGGGAAAGGTATCCGCCCATGGACAGCATGGCGCTGATGTTGCCGATGCCGGTGCCGTAGCCGATGAGAAAACGAAACACCATGGGAAAGGCAAAGCCGAAGCCAAACCAGGTGCCGATAGCGAAGCACGCGCTGCTGGCCACGACAAAGGGTACCGCCAGACGTTTTTCGCCAGGATAAAGCCCAGGCGCGACAAACGCCCATAGCTGCCAGAAAATCACCGGCAGGCTGGCAAGCAGGCCGGCCATGGCCGCCAGTTTCACATAGGTGAAGAAAGGTTCGGTCGCCTGGATAAAAACCAGGGAACTCCCGGCCGGCAGCGCCTGACGCAAAGGGGCGGAAATGATCTGGAACAAGGTCTCGGCAAAGACATAACAGATCACTGTGGCAAGCAGCCAGGCACCGCCCGACCAAATCAGACGGCGCCGCAACTCTTCAAGATGACTGACCAGGGGTTGATCAACCATGACCGGGTGAGGAATCCTTCGGCGGGCGGGGTGCATCGGAAGTGTCGCTCAAGGCGACGGGTTGGTCGGCAGTGCTTTCGGGCGGCGTTTGTCGGACAGTAAACGCATCGTCCGCTTCTTCATGCAATTCGCGGGTGGCGCGCTTGAATTCGGCCAGCCCCTTGCCCAGGCCTCGGGCCAGCTCCGGAAGGCGTCGTGGCCCGAGAATGATCAGGGCCAGGGCCAAAATGAGCAGCAGTTCGGTGGGACCGATATTGAACATGCGGGAAACCTCTTTTCTTGGTCACGAAAGTCGAAAGTAGCCGATTTATCGGCGCAACCTGACAATAGCCGCAAACGCTCCGGCTGTCAAGAGAGTCGAAGCGGTAACGGTTTGACAAACAAGGGGTTTTACACTATGATGCGCCCCATTATAACAGTGTTTACCCCCCTGAAGGAAAGGGCTGCGAATGGAATCGGGACAACTCAAGGATGAAATCCGGCGTCTGGCCAAAGAGCGCAACGCGCTGATCATGGCGCATTTCTACCAGCGTGACGAAATTCAGGAGATTGCCGACGTGGCCGGTGACTCGCTGGCCATGGCGATCGAGGCGGCGCACACCGACCGACAGGTGATTGTTTTGTGTGGTGTGCATTTTATGGCGGAGAGCGCCGCCATTCTGGCACCGGGCAAAACCGTGTTGTTGCCCCGCAGCGACGCCGGATGCCCCATGGCCGACATGGTCGAGGTGGATGCATTGCGGGCCATGAAAGCCCGACTTCCCGGCCGTCCGGTGGTGACCTACGTAAACTCGAGCGCCGCGGTCAAGGCCGAGAGCGACATCTGTTGCACCAGCGCCAACGCCGTGGCGGTGGTCAATTCACTGGATGCGGCCGAGGTCATCCTGGTTCCGGATCGCAATCTGGGCCGTTACATTGCCGCGAACACCGACAAAAAGTGCTATTTCTGGGAAGGCTACTGTCCGCATCACGACCAGGTGCCCGAGGAAGACGTGCTGGCCGCCAAACAGGCCCATCCCGACGCCTTGTTCCTGGCGCATCCGGAATGCCGGCCGCAGATCCTGGCGATGGCCGATCATGTGGCCTCCACCAGCGGCATGATCGATTATGTTCGCAAAAGCCCGGCGAAAAAATTCATTCTCGGCACGGAGCAGGGTATCCTTTACCGGTTGCGCAAGGAAAACCCCGACAAGCAGTTCATCATGCCCAACAGTCTGCTCTTCTGCAAAACCATGAAATACATCACTCTCGAGGATGTGCTGGCTTGCCTGCAATCCATGTCGCCGAGGGTAACGGTTCCCCCGGAAACCGCCGACAAGGCCCGCCGGGCGCTGGAGCGCATGCTGGCGGTGCCGCGTGACTGAGCAAACCGATACATTTTTTTTACGGGACGGGGCGCAGTTGCAGCGCCCCTCTCTTTTTGAAGCATGAAACCTGCTGACCTCCATATGGACCGGCATCCGGCCCTGGAAGAATTATCTCGCGCCCTGAACGATGTGCCCCGTGCCGAGCTGCTCGGCATGACCGGCAGCAGCAGCGCCTTTGTGCTGGCGCGTCTGCTGGCCGATAGCCCTGAGCCGCTACTGATTCTTGCCGCCAGCCCTGAACAGGCCACCCGCATGGCGGCCGATCTTGGTTTCTACCTCGGCAATCCCGGCCAGGTTGTCTGCCTCCCGCATTGGGAAATGCGTCCCTATGAAGCCCTGCTGCCTCATCCAGGGGTGGAGGCAGCACGACTGGCGGCGCTGGCGGTCCTCGCCGACGGGCGTGCCCGGGCTCTGGTGCTGACCGTGCGCTCAGCCATGCAACGGGTTATGCCGCGTCCCATTCTGGCCCGCTTGCGCGGCTGCCTGCGGGAAAACGAGCACCATCCCCGGGAAACGCTGTTGTCGCGCCTTGCCGACCTTGGTTACCATCCCGTACCGCTGGTGGAGGATCCCGGCACCTTTTCGGTGCGCGGCGATCTTCTGGATCTTTTTCCCCCGGCTTCCAGGGAACCGGTGCGCATCGAGTTTTTCGGCGACCAGATCGAGCGCATGCGCCCCTTCGATCCGATCAGCCAACGCTCGCGCGGCGAGAAAATCCCGGCGCTGGAACTGCTGCCCGCGCGGGAAATGATCCTGGCCGGCGAGTACCTGGACAATTTCGCGCGCAACCTCAAGCAGCGCGCCGACAGTCTGGGGCTTGCCCGCCCCCTCAGAGAAGCCCTTCTGGAAGAGGCGCGCGAGGGCTTGCTGGGACCGGGGCACAGCTTTCTTATGCCGCTGTGCTACAACGGTCTGGACAGTATCTTTGATTATTCGCTGCCCGGCGGACGGCTGGTGTGCCTCGATCCGTCGGCCATCGCCCAGGAGAAAGACCATCTCGACGATGAGGTTCGCGAGGGCGAAGCCCGTCTGGCGGACCGCGGCGAACTGTACCTGCCGGGAGAGGCTCTGTACCTGACAGGCGATGAGATGGATCGTCGGTTGCGGGGCATGCCACGTCTCGACATCCCTTCCATGCGGCTGTATCACCTGGAAGAGGCGCCTGTGCAGCTGGTGTTTCGCACCGATGGCAACGCCGACCTGCGCAGCCGGCAACAGCAGGATGGCGGCCTCGCCGCGCAGCTGGCCGACCGCATACTCGCCTGGCAACAGGACGCCTGGCGCCTGCTGCTGGTCTGTCATCAACAGGGGCAGGCCGATCGCCTGCGGTCCCTGCTGGCGGGTCGCGGTCTGGATCTGCCGCTGCTGCCGGATGTTGCGGTTTCCGCTCTGCGGCCCGGGCACCCGGTGATTACCCTGGGCGATCTGTCTGTTGGCTTCCGTCTGCCTGAGGAACGGCTTGCGGTGGTCACCGAAGAAGAGATTTTCGGCCAGCGCACCCGCCGCAGCGGGGCCGCCGAGGCGCGGGCCAAAGCGCGCCTGTCCTCTCTGGCCGAACTGCGCGAAGGTGATCTGGTGGTGCATGCCGATCACGGAATCGGTCGCTACCAGGGGTTGCGGCATCTGTGCCTGCAGGGAGCCGAGGGGGATTTCCTGCACCTGGAATATGCCGGCAAGGACCGCCTGTATCTGCCGGTGGAGCGCATCGAGAAGATTCAGAAGTATGTCGGGGTTGAGGGTGCCGCGCCGCGCCTTGACCGCATGGGCGGAGGCGCCTGGGAAAAAGCCAGGCTCAAGGCCCGCGCGGCGGTCGAGGAGCTGGCCCGCGAACTGCTGCAGATCTACGCACGGCGCGAAATGCACGAGGGCTTCCGTTTTTCGCCACCGGATGCCATGTTCCGGGAATTCGAGGCCGCTTTTCCTTACGAGGAAACCCCCGATCAGCTGGCTGCGATCAACGAGGTGCTGGCGGATATGCAGGCGCCGCGCCCCATGGACCGGGTCATCTGTGGGGACGTCGGCTACGGAAAGACCGAAGTCGCCATCCGCGCCGCCTACAAAGCGGCACTGGACGGTAAACAGGTCGCGGTGCTGGTGCCAACCACGATTCTGGCCCGCCAGCATGGCCAGACCTTCGCCGAGCGCCTGGAAAATGCGCCGGTTTCCGTCGCTTCCCTGTCGCGGCTGAACAGCGCCGCCGACCAGAAACAGATTCTGGCGCGGACCGCCGACGGCAAGATCGATATCCTCATCGGCACGCACCGGCTGCTGCAGCGCGATGTGCGCTTTAAAAACCTGGGGTTGCTGATTGTCGACGAGGAGCAGCGTTTCGGCGTCACTCACAAAGAGAGGCTGAAAAAACTTCGGGCCGAAGTCGATCTGCTGACATTGACCGCTACCCCTATTCCCAGAACCCTGCATATGAGCCTGCTGGGGCTGCGCGATCTGTCGGTCATCGATACGCCGCCTGTCGACCGCCAGGCGATCCGCACCTATGTCAGCCGTTTCGACGACGACCTGATCCGTCAGGCGATCCTCAACGAGCTGCGCCGCGGCGGCCAGGTGTTCTTCGTTCATAACCGCGTCCAGAGCATCGGTGCCATGGCCGAATTTCTCCAGAATCTGGTTCCCGAGGCGAAAATCGCCGTCGGCCACGGCCAGATGACCGAAAAGGCACTGGAAACGGTCATGATGGATTTTATTGAAGGCAGGACCAACGTGCTGGTCTGCAGCACCATCATTGAAAACGGCCTGGACATTCCGCGGGTCAACACCATTATCGTCAACCGGGCCGACTGTTTTGGTCTGGCGCAGCTTTATCAGTTGCGCGGCCGGGTCGGACGTTCCCATGTCCGCGCCTATGCCTATCTGCTGATCCCCGGAGAAAGCGCCCTGACCCATGAGGCCCGCGAGCGGCTGCGGGTGCTCACCGAACTGACCGAACTCGGTGCCGGATTCCGCATCGCCAGCCACGATCTGGAACTGCGTGGCGCCGGCGACCTGCTCGGTCCCAAACAATCCGGACAGATTGCCGCCATCGGTTTCGAGATGTATGCCGAACTGCTGGAGGACACTATCGCCGAACTCAAGGGCCAGCAGCGCGAAAACCGCATCGATCCGGAAATCCGCCTTGGCCTGTCCGCGTTTTTTCCGGAAAAATATCTTCCCGATCCCAACCAGCGGCTGGTGTTTTACAAGCAATTGGCCTGCGCCGAGGATGAAGCTTCGCTCTACGCCCTGGCCGATGAACTGCGCGACCGTTTCGGAGCTTTGCCCGACCCGGCTTTGCTGCTTCTGGAGGTCATGAAGTTGCGGGTCATGCTCAAGCAGCTGCGCATTCTCTCCGCCGATTATGACGGGCACTCTCTGACTCTGGCTTTTGCGGAAGACACCCCTGTGGCTCCTGAAAAAATCATCGCCTTGCTGGATCGGGATGCCAGAAAATACAGCTTTTCACCCGATTTCCGTCTTGCGGTACGGCTCGGGCGAATCCCTGCCGAGGGGGCTCTCGAGGAAGCCAGAAAGGCGTTGCATGGCCTTGTTTAGCTATGTTAGCGTTTGCAGCCTGATGCGCTCCGGGTCATGCCGGTCGCCCTTTCCCTGTCGGATGAGCCGATGAAATCTGTTGCATTTGCCAGGCACGCCGTTCGCGGGAATCCCTGCCGGGGGTTTTACGCCCTTGCCCTGTTGTTTTTTTTGCTGCCGGCGGCCTGCAGCAGTCCGGAAAAGCTGCCTTCCCAGGTGCTGTTGACGGTTAACGACCGCACGGTTTCGCTGGAGCGGTTTCAGCATGAGTTCGAGCAGCTTCTGCCCAGGGACCGCGCTCTTCCGGAACAGGAGGAGCAGTCCCTGAGACGATCCTTTCTGGCGCAACTGATCGACCACCAGTTGCTACTGGGCGAAGCCGCCAACCTGCATCTGAGCGTTTCCGCCCGGGAGTTGGGGAAAGCGGTGCAAAACCATCTTGGTCAATATCCGCCCGGCGAATTTGAACGGACACTGGCCAAAAAGGGTCTTTCGGCCGATGCGTGGAAACAGTTGCTGCAGGAAGAGCTGCTGGTCGAAAAAGTGCTGCAGCGGATGATCAGAGACAAGATCAAGGTCGACGAAACAGACATTTCCGCTTACTTCGAGGCCAACCGGCAGAGTTTTTCACGTCCCGAACAGGTAAGGGCCCGGCAGATTACCGTTGCGGATGAGACCCAGGGTCGCAAGGTCCTCGGGATGTTGCACCAGGGCCTGCCTTTTGACGAAGCGGCGCGTCGTTATTCCGTTTCCCCCGATGCCGCACAGGGCGGAGATCTCGGGCTTTTCGCACGGGGTGAAATGCCCGAAGCATTTGATGCCGCGGTATTCGGTCTGCCTGTTGGTCATGTCAGCGATCTGGTCAAAACCGAGTATGGCTACCACATTTTCCTGGTCGAGGCGCATCGGCCCCCTTCGCAGCCCGCGCTGGAAACGGTACGCCAGGAGATCGTCGCCCTGCTGAGTCGGCAACAGGAAGAACGTCTGTATCAGGAATGGCTGCAGACCCTGCGGCAAAAGGCCTCTATTGAAGTCGACTGGGCCTTGTTGTAACCTGTTTTCTGCTGAATCTTCCGAAACAAGACACCCTGAACCCATTGCGAGGAACGGCACTCATGAAACATTTTTTTCTTATAGCCGCCGCGCTGATGCTGGCCGCTACGCCGCTGGCGGCCGAAACCATCAGCCGCATTGCCGCGATTGTCAACCAGGACATCATCACCACCGCCCAGCTTGATCGGGAAGTCGACACTCTGCTCGCCGCCGAGGGCCAGGACGAGGTTTCGGCAACCCAGAGGGACGCGCTGCGCGGCAAGATCCTCGACAAAATGATCGAGGATCTGCTGCTTCGCCAGCGCATCGAAAAGCTCGGCCTGCAGGTCTCGGAGCAGGACATAGAGCAGGCGATCAACGATGTTCAGGCACAGAACAATATCACCCGCGAACAACTCCAGGAGGCGCTGGTCGCCCAGGGAATGACGTTTGAGACATATCGCGAGCGCCTGCGCCAGCAGTTGCTCAATTTCAAGCTTGTCGGCCGGGAGATCCAGGGCCAGGTCGAGGTCACCAATGCGGAAATGCGCGATTACTATCGCGCCCATATGGAGGATTTTCGCACCGAACCCTATATCCGCCTGAGCCGCATGACCTTCCGACTCACCGCCGGGCACGGTTTCGCGGAGGTCGAGGCCATGCGCGGCAGAGCCGAAGCGGCCCGCAACGAGCTGCTTGAGGGGAAGGATTTCCATGAGATCCTGATGCAGCATGCCACGACCCCCGGGGTGGATGGCGGCGATATGGGGGAGATCCCCGAAGGCACCCTGAGCGACAGCTTTAACCGGGCAGTCAGTGACCTTTCGGCTGGCCAGGTTTCCGGCGTCATCGAAACCGCCGAGGGATTCCATATCCTGCGCCTGGAAGAACGCAGCACCGGCGAAACCCGCACCTTCGAATCGGTCAGGGACCAGATCAGAGACAAGCTGCTGGAAGACAAACGCGCCTCAGCCCTTTCCGAGTGGACCCGGAATCTGCGTGACAGTGCCGATATCGAGAAACGTCTGTGAGCGTCATGCGCCAGCCCTTGATCCTGACCATGGGCGATCCGACGGGTGTCGGTCCGGAAATTATCGCGAGGGCCTGGCTCGAAGGTCGTTTCGAGACGGTAAATCGTCCCCTGCTGACAGCCGGGGACCCGGGGATTCTGCACCGGGCGGCCTGCCTGTATGATGCCGACTGCGTTCTGACCGAAAGCCGCGAGGGACCGGCCAGCCACATGCTGGTTGGCAAGGGCCGGCGGATGGCGATCCGCGCCCTGTCGCGCCTGCCTGCCGGGCAGCTGGTCGCTGGCCGGCCGGATGCGGCCTGCGGTCGGGCCATGCTCGATTACATCACCTGGGCCTGCGACCGCTGCCTTGCCGGGGAGGCGGCAGCCATGATCACAGGGCCCATCAACAAGCAGGCGATTCTGGCCGCCGGTTGCGACGCGCCCGGTCACACCGAGCTGCTGGCCCGCCGCTGCAAGGTCGACAAGGTGGTGATGATGCTCGGCGGCAGCCGCCTCAAGGTCTGCCTGGTCACGACCCATCTGGCCATCAGGGATGTCCCCGCGGCGCTGAATCGTGACGAAATTCTTTCCACCATACGTATTGCCGATGCTGCCTTCCGCCGCTTTTTCGCTTGCTCCCGGCCGCGCCTGGCAGTGCTGGCCCTCAATCCCCATGCCGGGGAAGGCGGCCGTTTCGGCGACGAGGAATCCCGCATCATCGCCCCGGCCATCGACGCGGCGCGCCGCCTTGGCATCAGCGCCAGCGGCCCCCACAGTGCCGATGCCCTGTTCCATTTCGCCGTTCGCGGCGACTACGACGCGGTCATCTGCATGTATCACGACCAGGGGCTGATTCCGCTGAAGCTGCTGCATTTCGAGGACGGTGTCAATACGACGCTGGGCCTGCCCATCATCCGCACCTCGGTCGACCACGGCACGGCCTACGATCTGGCCGGCACCGGCAAGGCGGATTGCCGCAGTCTGGTCGAGGCGGTGAAAATGGCCGCCCGGATGGCCCCTGCGGGGCTGTAACCGCCCGCGTTGCGGCTGTGCCGGCAATCCCCTGCGTGTCCGCCCATTTCGGGTGAGTGCCGCAGGTGGGCCGCCGATGGCAAACACATGGGTTTGCCCCTGCGGGGTTTCACCTCCGGACGAATCGATGGACGTATTATGAGCAAAACCATCATCATCAAAGGCGCCTGCGAGCATAACCTCAAGGGCATCGACGTCACCATCCCTCGGGACAAGCTGGTGGTGATCACCGGCGTGTCCGGATCGGGCAAGAGCACCCTGGCCTTCGACACACTGTATGCCGAGGGCCAGCGACGCTACGTGGAGAGCCTTTCGGCCTATGCCCGGCAGTTTCTCGAACAGATGTCCAAGCCCGACGTTGAAAGCATCGAGGGTTTGTCTCCGGCCATTTCCATCGAGCAGAAAACCACCTCCAAAAATCCGCGTTCCACCGTCGGCACCGTTACCGAGATCTACGATTACCTGCGGCTGCTGTTCGCCCGCGTCGGCCGTATCCACTGCCACGGTTGCGGCAAGGAGATCGCCTCCTGGACGGTGCAGCAGATGGTCGACCGTATCATGACCCTGCCGGAAAATACCCGACTGCTGCTGCTGGCTCCTATCGTGCGTGGCCGCAAGGGCGAATATCGCAAGGAGATGCGTCAGCTGCAGGCCGACGGTTTCGTGCGCATCCGTATCGATGGTGAGATGCGGGAACTCGGCGAGGACATCGTCCTGGATAAAAATAAAAAGCATACACTGGAGGTGGTGGTCGACCGTCTGGTGATGCGTCCCGGCATCGAAAGCCGCCTGGCCGATTCGCTTGAAACCGCCCTGCGCCTGGCCGGTGGCATTGTGCGGGTGGAGGAGGTCGACGGAGAAAGCCGCCTGTTTTCCGAGCAGCATGCCTGCGCCGATTGCGGCATCTCCTATCCGGAAATCACGCCGCGCATGTTCTCCTTCAACAATCCCTACGGGGCGTGCCCGGACTGTTCGGGGCTCGGTACGCGGATGTATTTCGATCCCGAGGAGGTGGTTCCCAACCCGGAGCTTTCTCTGCGCGAAGGCGCCGTGGTGCCCTGGGAGACCCGCACCGGTTTTTACTACCATCAGCTGCTGGAAGCACTGGCCGACCATTACGGGTTCGACATCAATACCCCTTTTGCCCGCCTGCCGGAGCGCATACGCCAGATTCTGCTGTACGGCTCGGGCAAGGAACAGGTGCGTTTTTTTTACGATCAGGGCGAGCGGCGCCACTATTTCGAGAAGCCCTTCGAGGGGATTATCCCCAATCTGGAGCGGCGCTACCGTGAATCCGACTCGGACCGCGTGCGGGAAAACCTCGAACGCTTCATGAACGTCATGCCCTGCCCGACCTGCCAGGGTGCGCGTCTGCGTCCGGAATCCCTGTTTGTGCGGGTCGGCGGCAGCAACATTCAGGAAGTCTGCGCCCTCTCCATCCATGAGGCTGAGCGTTTTTTCGCGGAACTGCGCCTGACCGACAAGGAATTCGAGATCGCCCGCCGGATTCTGAAGGAGATCCGTGAGCGGCTGTCGTTTCTGACCTATGTGGGACTCGACTACCTGAGCCTGGACCGGGCTTCGGGCACCCTGTCGGGCGGCGAGGGGCAACGAATCCGCCTGGCCACCCAGGTCGGCTCGTCGCTGGTCGGGGTGCTGTATATCCTCGACGAACCGTCCATCGGCCTGCATCAGCGGGACAACCGCCGTCTCATCGATACCCTCAAGCGGCTGCGCGATCTGGGCAATACGGTGCTGGTGGTGGAGCACGATGAAGAGACCATTCTCGAAGCGGATCATGTCATCGACATGGGGCCGGGCGCCGGGGTCCACGGCGGCGAGATTGTCTCCCAGGGCACGCCGCAGGAAATCCTCGACGATCCCTCTTCCCTTACCGGCCGCTACCTGTCCGGCGCCCTGACCATTCCCCTGCCGGCGGAACGCCGCCGCGGCGAACGCAGTCTGCGGATTGTCGGAGCGCGGGAAAACAACCTCAAAGGCATCGATGCCGCCATCCCCCTGGGGGTGATGACCTGCGTCACCGGGGTATCGGGCTCCGGAAAGTCGACTTTGATCATCGACACCCTGTTCAAGGCCCTGTCCCAGCGACTCTACCGCTCCCGGGACAAGGCCGGCAGGGTCGACGACATCCGCGGGCTGGAGCATCTCGACAAGGTTATCGACATCGACCAGTCGCCCATCGGCCGCACGCCGCGTTCCAATCCGGCGACCTACAGTGGCGTTTTTACAGAGATTCGCGACCTGTTTGCCCAGTTGCCGGAGGCCAAACTGCGCGGCTACAAGCCGGGGCGGTTTTCCTTCAACGTCAAGGGCGGCCGCTGCGAAGCCTGTCAGGGCGAGGGGATCCTCAAGATCGAAATGCATTTCCTGCCGGATGTCTATGTGCAGTGCGAGGTCTGCAAGGGCGCGCGCTACAATCGCGAGACTCTCGAAGTGCGCTACAAGGGCAAGAACATTGCGGAAGTGCTCGACATGACAGTCAACCAGGCCCTGGTTTTCATGGAAAACATTCCCCGCATCCGCAACAAGCTGGAAATGCTGCGCGATGTGGGCCTGGGCTACATCAAGCTGGGGCAGAGTGCCACCACCCTTTCGGGGGGGGAAGCGCAGCGGGTCAAGCTGGCCAAGGAGCTGGGCAAGCGTGGTACCGGCCGCACCATTTACATTCTTGACGAACCGACCACCGGCCTGCATTTTGCCGATATCCACAAATTGCTGGACGTGCTGCACCGGCTGGTCGATGCCGGCAATACGGTGGTCGTCATCGAGCATAACCTCGACGTCATCAAGACCGCCGATCACATCATCGATCTGGGTCCGGAAGGCGGCAGTCGCGGTGGCGAGATCGTGGTCTGCGGAACGCCGGAAGACGTGGCGCGCTGTTCCGCCTCCTATACCGGGCGCTATCTGCGGCCTTACCTCAACCTGTAATCCGGGCTTGTGTCGCATCCGACTTCTGATGCTTGCCTATCGCCACGATCGCAAGGACGAATCTTCATGAAACGCTCATTGCTCGCAGTCAAGAACCTGGACCCAGGCTGGGCGCTTATTTTGTATTATGCTTGCGCCATAGTGCTTGGCGGCGCCCTGTTGACCCTGCCCATTGCCGCCAACGGCGAGCCGTTGTCATTCCTGGATGCGCTGTTTACCGCCACTTCGGCGCAGTGCGTCACCGGTCTGGTGGTGGTTGATACCGGCACCAGGCTCACCCTGTTCGGCCAGCTGGTGGTGCTGATGCTGATCCAGGTCGGGGGGCTTGGCATCACCACTTTTTCCGTGTATCTGTTTTTCTATCTGGGCATGGGGGTCGGCATTCGCGACCGCTGGGTTATCCAGGAGACCCTGCTGCATACGCCGGTCGATTCGCTGCGCGATCTGGTGCGCAGTATTTTCCGCTATACCCTGGTTATCGAAGCGGCCGGGGCGGCGTTGCTGGCGGTTGCCTTCGTGCCCCGCATGGGATGGGGAAAGGGGATTTACAGCGCCGTTTTTCATAGTATATCCGCGTTTTGCAACGCGGGATTCGCCCTGTATGCCGACAGCATGATCGGTTATCGCGCCGAACCGCTGGTCAATATCACCCTGATGGCGCTGATCATTCTCGGCGGCATCGGCTTTCTGGTCATCAAGGAGACCTTCGATCTGAGCCAGAACCGCCAGCGGTCGCGGAAACGCCGCCGGCGGCTGTCTCTGCATTCGCGCCTGGTATTCATGACCAGCGCCATTCTGATCGTTGGGGGCGCCCTGCTGATCGGCCTGCTCGAAGCCTCTGCATCCCTGAAATCGATGGGAGCAGCTGAGGGGTTCTGGGTAGCCCTGTTTCAATCGGTCACCTCCCGCACCGCCGGTTTCAACTCCATCGACCTCAACCTGTTCGAGGTGCCGACCCTGTTTCTGATTATGTTCCTGATGTTTGTCGGTGCCTCGCCGGGATCTTGCGGCGGGGGTATCAAAACCACCAGCCTGGCGTTGTTCGTGGCCATTATGCACAGCCGCCTCAAGGGCAATCCCCATACCAACGTATTTCGTCGCACGCTGCCCGCGGCGGCCGTCAACAAAACCCTGACCCTGGTCATGACAGCCCTGCTGTTCATCGCTTTGGCGGTGTTTTCCCTGCTGGCGGTACAGATGCAGGGCCTGCCGGCCATGGCCAGTCGCGGCGCGTTTCTGGAATATGCCTTCGAGGCCGTTTCGGCTTTTGCCACCGTCGGCCTGTCTCTCGGTGCCACCGCCAAACTGGTGCCGGCCGGCAAACTGATTGTTATCCTGCTGATGTTCATCGGGCGCATCGGTTTGCTCACCGTGGCTTTCACCATGATCCAGCGGTCCCGCAAGGCAGCCGTTCCTGTGCACTACGCCGAAGAGAACATCATGATCGGCTGATCCACATCCATCCGTCCGGGAGTTTTTCGTCATGAAACGATTTTGCGTCATAGGTCTGGGGAATTTCGGTTTTCACGTCGCCAAGACCCTTTACGAGGAAGGTCATGAGGTCATTGCCATCGATCTCAACCAGGACAAGGTCCAGCGCATCAAAAACTCATCGTCCTATGCCATCTTCGGAGATGCTTCCAACAAGGAGTTTCTCAAGGGCCAGGGGGTCGGGGAAATGGACGCGGTGATCCTTTCTACCGGCGAGCGTTCCCACCTGTCGACTCTGATCACCCTGCACCTGAAGGAAATGAACGTCCCGCGTATCCTGGTCAAGGCCATCGATGAGGACCATGGACGCATTCTGGAAAAAGTCGGCGCAACCGACATTATCTTTCCGGAAAAGGACATGGCCATTAAAACCGCCAAGGGCCTTTGTTCCTCCAATATCCTCGAATTCATTCCCATCGCCGAGGATTATTCCATCACCGAGGTGGCGCCGCCGAACCATTTTATCGGCAAGAACCTCATCAATCTCGATCTGCGCCGCAAATATCATGTCACCGTGATTGGCATCCGCGACATGCTGACCGGCGATTTCAACACGCTGCCGCCACCGACCCACGTCATCAAGGACAGTGACCTGCTGGTGGTGATCGGCAAGGCGGAAGATGTGGAAAAAGCCTGTCAGAACAAATGACGGCGTGATGGAGGATGGCGCGCGGTGGTCGTTTCGCGCGGTCGGTGAAAAGCTATGATTGAAAAAATTTGCCGCCGGCGGTTCTGACCCACGGGCCAGCGGCAGGCCCCCGCTTATTCGCCCTGCTGTTTTTTTCCGCATCGGACTTCGGGACACATTTATGGCACCTCCTTCCGTCAGCGTTTCCAGCGTTTTTGTCACTCTTGCCAGCCTGGTGATTGTCGCCGCCGGGCTGAATGCCGGCAAGGTGATTCTGGTTCCTTTCCTGCTTTCCGCCTTCATCGCCATCCTTGGTGCTTCGCCCATGTTCTGGCTTCAGCGTCGCGGCCTGCCGGTCTGGCTGGCGCTGACCATCGTCATGCTGGCGGTGTTTCTGGCCGGTCTGTTGCTGGCCGGCCTGGTGGGAACTTCCGTCGCCGCCTTCTCCGAAAACCTGCCTTTGTACGAAAACAGGCTTCGCCAGTTGCTCGATACCCTGATTGCATGGCTGGACAGTATAAACATTCATCTGTCCGGTCCGGCCCTGAGCGAGGCTTTCGACCCGGGCGCGGTCATGAAGCTGGTCGCCACCCTGTTCAATGCCATCACCAACATGCTTGCCAACGGCGTCCTGGTCCTGATGACCGTCATCTTCATGCTGCTGGAAGCGTCCGGCATGCCAGCCAAGCTGCGTACGGTGCTTGGTCCCTCCCGCCGATTCGGGGGCTTCGACAGTTTCGTGCGCAACCTTCAGCACTACATGGCCATCAAAACCATCGTAAGCCTGATCACCGGCCTGCTGGTCACTCTGGTGCTGGTGGTGATCGGCGTCGATTTTCCATTGCTGTGGGGCCTGCTGGCGTTTCTGCTCAATTATGTGCCCAATATCGGTTCGATCATCGCCGCCGTGCCGGCCGTATTGCTTGCCATGGTGCAACTGGGTCCCTGGCAGGCCCTGTTTGCCGGCCTCGGGTATCTGGCCATCAACCTGATCATGGGCAATATTCTCGAACCGCGCTTCATGGGGCATGGCCTTGGTCTCTCGCCACTGATCGTGTTCCTGTCACTGTTGTTCTGGGGATGGCTGCTCGGTCCGGTCGGCATGTTGTTGTCGGTTCCGTTGACCATTACCGCCAAAATCGCCCTGGACAGCCATGAAGATACGCGGTGGGTTGCCGTGCTGCTGGGGCCGGCGGTGCTTCCGAACCAGGATGCCGCTTCGGAAAAAAGTCCGCCAGAGACACGCCATAAACCTTGAAATTCCCGGTGGCGGCCTGTTCATGGCAGGCGCCTGCGCGGGCAACAGCCAGAAATACGATTCCCGTCTCCTTGCCCATATCTTTACATCGGGTACGACCATGGTCGTACCCGAATTATTTTGTTTGAACAAAAAAATACATTCGTGTATGTTTGTTTCCTTCCCTTCCCCGCTCCCATTCATCGAGGGCCACCATGAGAGTTGAAAAAATGGAAACAAAAAGCAGTTTTTGGCGTCGCTGCGTACCGCGATGGGCCGATAAGGTCGCCGGCATGCTGGGATTATTGCTGCTGACCGGCTGTCTCGCCGTCGGTCCGGATTACACGCCCCCCGAAACCTCCATGCCCGAGGCCTGGCAACAGGGGCAGGATATCACCCTGACCCCGGCACGCGCTGTAACCGTTGCCTGGTGGAGCTCCTTCGGAGATCCGCTGCTCGACGGATTCATCGAACAGGCTGCGCGCCACAATCTGGATGTTCGGCAGGCCGTGGCCCGTATCCGCGAAGCGCGCGCCAGCCTTGGCGTGGCGCGGGGAGAATGGTGGCCCCGGGCCGATGCCGAAGGCAGCGCCGTGCGTCAGCGTTCCAGCGAAAACGGTTTGTACGGAGCCGGTGCCAGCACCGAAACCCTGTACAGCGCGGGACTCGATGCCAGTTGGGAGATCGACCTGTTCGGTCGCATCAGCCGTTCGACGGAAGCGGCCCGGGCTGAGTTCATGGCCAGCGAAGAAGATCGTCGCGATGTGCTGATCAGCGTGTTTGCCGAGGTGGCCCGTACCTATTTCGATATCCGTACCTACCAGGCGCGGCTGACGGCGACGCAGGGCAACATAGAATCCCAGCAGCAGGTTCTGAAATTGACCCGTTCGCGTTTTCGCAACGGACTGGCCACCGGCCTTGACGTGGCCCAGGCAGAGCAGGTGCTGGCCGCGTCCCAGGCGGAGGTTCCGCCGTTGCAGGTTGGCCTGACCCGGTCCATCAACACCCTGGCGGTATTGCTGGGCCAGGCCCCCGGGACACTTTCCGGGCAACTTCGGCAACCGGCGCCGATTCCGGTGCCACCACCCCAGGTCGCCATCGGTGTCCCTGCCGAGCTGTTGCGACAGCGCCCCGATATTCGCCGTGCCGAGCGCCAATTGGCGGCCCAGACCGCACGTATCGGCGTCGCCAAAGCGGATCTCTACCCCCGTTTGTCCCTGAGCGGCGTCTTCGCTTTTGAGGCCATCGATGCCGGAGATCTGCTGCGGGGCGGCAGCCGGGCCTTCGGCTTCGGGCCGACCCTGCGCTGGCTGCTGTTTGATGGTGGCCGGGTCCGGGCCCAGGTAGCCGTACAGGACGCCAGGACCGAACAGGCATTGCTCACCTACGAGCAGAGCGTTCTCAATGCCCTCAATGAAGTGGAGAACGCCCTCAGCCAGTATCTCAACCAGCGCACCCGGCTGGCGGCTCTGGAGCGTTCGGTCCAGGCCGCGCAACGCTCCCTGAAGCTGGCCACGCGTTTGTACCGCGACGGCCTGGTCGATTTCCAGAATGTTCTCGATGCGCAACGCTCCCTGTTCGCTAACGAAAATCAGCTGGCTGCCGCGCGTGGCAACACCTCCATCTATCTGGTGCAGTTGTACAAGGCGCTGGGCGGCGGCTGGGATCCGGCAGAAAACCTTGCAACCGAAAAATCGTTGGAACCCCCCTCCGAGGAGAAAAAATAATGGTCAGGATTATCAGAACGAACAAAGTCTGTTTGGGGTTACTGCTGGCGGCCCTGTCACTTACGACCGGATGCCGTGAGAAAAACACTTTTGTCGCTCCGCCGCCTCCCGCGGTTACGGTGGCTTTTCCTCAGAGGAAAGACATTACCCACTACGCCCAGTATTCCGGACAGACCCATGCTGTGGAATCGGTGGAAATCCGGGCCAGGGTGGAGGGCTATCTTGAAAAGATTCATTTCAATGACGCCGACTTCGTCAAACAGGGCCAGCTCCTGTTTACCATCGACCCCAAGCCTTATCAGGCCCGGCTTGACGAGGCCCGGGCGAACCTGGCGACCCGCCAGGCCGAGCTGCGGCTGGCTGAAGCGACCCTGAAACGCAAGCAAAGCGCGTTTGAGGATCAGGCGGTGAGTGAAGTGGAAGTGATCGAAGCTCAGGCATTGCGGGATCAGGCCGCGGCAGCTATTGACGCGGCACGTGCCGCCATAGAGACCGCCCGGCTTGATCTTTCCTATACCCAGGTCCGCTCTGCCATCAGCGGTCGCATAGGCCGCCGGTTTGTGGATGTCGGCAATCTGGTCGGAGCGACTGAAAAAACCCTGTTGGCCACCATTGTCAACATCAGTCCCGTATACGTCTATTTCAATGTTAACGAACGGGACTTTCTGGAATTCGAAAAATGCCGCCGTTTGAATGTTCCGGGTAATGGTAGCTCGGCTGTGTTTCTCGGGCTGTCAAGCGATAAGGACTTCCCCTTTCAGGGCAAGGTGGATTTTACGGATAACCGGGTCGATCCGGAAACCGGCACCATTTTGATGCGCGGCGTTTTCGACAATCCGGAGGGCTGCCTTCTTCCGGGCCTGTTCGCCCGGGTGCGTATGCCGATACGCATTGAAAAAATGGCTATGGTGGTACCGGAGGCAGCCTTGGGAATTGATCAGCAGGGACATTTTCTACTCGCCGTCAGCGATAACAATACGGTCGAGTACAAGCCGGTCCAGGTGGGCCCCGAAATTTACGGTATGCGCGTTATCGATAGCGGAATCAGCGATAAAGACCGGATTGTCGTCAAAGGTTTGCAGCGGGCCCGGCCCGGTGGGCAGGTCAGCCCGGAGGAAGAGACCCAGGCCCCGGTCGACAGCCAATCAACGGCCAGGGAATAAGGGGGATTCATGTTCAGCGGGTTTTTTATACGGCGACCTATTTTCGCCTGCGTCCTTTCCATTGTCATCGTCATTGTGGGCCTGGTTGCAGCCCGAACCCTGCCCATTGACCGCTATCCTGAAATTTCTCCGCCTACGGTGCGCGTCACCGCGAATTATCCCGGAGCCAACGCCAAAGTACTTGCGGAAACGGTTGCCCAGCCTATCGAGGAACAGATCAATGGCGTCGAAGGCATGCTCTATATGTCCAGCACTTCGACCAACAGCGGTGTCTACAGTCTGACGGTAACCTTCGAGATCGGCACTGATCTCGATATGGCCCAGGTCATGGTGCAGAACCGGGTGGCGGTGGCCGAACCCTCTCTTCCGGAAGAAGTAAGGCGGCTGGGCATTACCACCCGCAAGCAATCAACCAATATTCTGCAATTCATTTCCCTGATTTCCCCGGATGAAAGTCTCGATACAACCTTTCTCAGCAATTACGCCACACTGCGCATCAAGGACGAGCTGAGCCGGGTCAAAGGCGTCGGGGACGTACAGGTGTTTGGCGCCAGGGATTACAGCATGCGCGTCTGGCTCGATCCCGACAAGCTGCGGGCGCGCGGGCTGGCCACCACCGATGTGGTGGGGGCACTGCAGGAGCAGAACGTCCAGGTGGCAGCGGGCCAGATCGGTGAACCGCCGGCACCTTCCGGGCAGAGTTTTCAGTACACCATCAACACCAAGGGGCGTTTGCGCAGCGCCGAAGAATTCGAGCAGGTTGTTGTCAAAACCGGCGCCGGAGGTAAACTGACCCGCTTGCGGGATGTTGCCAAGGTAGAGCTGGGAGCCAAAACCTATGCCGACTTTGCCCAGGTGAGAGGCAAACCGGCTGTCGCCATCGGTATCTACCAACTCCCGGGCTCCAACGCTCTGGAGGTGGCATCCCTGGTGGAAGCCAAAATGGAAGAGCTGGCCGCTTCTTTTCCCAAGGGGATGTCCTACGTCGTTCCCTTCGATACCACCGATTTTATTGACCGTTCCATCAACGAAGTGGTTCAGACCCTGCTCATTGCCGTACTGCTGGTGTTTCTGACCATCTTTATTTTCCTCCAGGACTGGCGCGCGACCCTGATCCCCGCATTGACTATTCCGGTGTCTCTGATCGGCACTTTGGCGGTCATGGCAGGATTGGGCATCAGCATCAACCTGCTTTCCCTGTTCGGTATTGTCCTGGCTATCGGAGTTGTCGTTGACGACGCCATTGTGGTGGTGGAAAACGTGGTGCGCAACATCGATGATCACGGACTTTCTCCCCGCGAGGCCACATTGCGCGCCATGCAGGAGGTTACCGGCCCGGTTATTGCCACGACTCTGGTGCTGCTGGCCGTATTTGTGCCGACGGCCTTTCTGGGAGGCATTACCGGGCAGCTTTACCGGCAGTTTGCCCTGACCATCTCCACGGCCACGGTCTTCAGTTCCATTAATGCCCTGACGTTGAGCCCGGCCCTGTGCGCCGTTTTCCTGCGGCCGACCCGCGGGGTGCACCACTGGTTTTTCCGCTGGTTCGACTGGACCTTTGATCGGACCTGCAAACTTTATGAGCGCAGCCTCGGCGTTCTGGTGCGCCGTGCGGCGATTACCCTGGTGCTTTTTGCCGTTCTGGCTGTTGCTTCGTTCTGGGGTTATCTGCGCCTGCCTACCGGATTCGTTCCGACGGAAGATCAGGGCTACTGTATTGTCAATGTTCAGTTGCCGGACGCAGCTGCCCTTGAACGCACCGGAAATGTTCTGGAGCAGATGAACCAGCGATTGGAAACCCTGCAGGGCATAAAAAGCTGGGTGTCCATTGCAGGTTTTTCCATTGTCGATATGGCAGCCTCTCCCAATGTCGCATCCATTTTTGTGCAGTTCACGCCATGGGAGGAGCGCACCGCCCCCCATCTGAGCATGAATGCGATTATCGGACAATTGTGGCAAATATCCGGAGATATTCAGGAAGCGCAGATTATTGCCTTTGCCCCGCCAGCTATTCAGGGGCTGGGATTTGCCGGCGGATTTCTCATGGAAATTCAGGATCGTGGCGGAGTCGGTTTTTCTGCCCTGCAGCAGATGACAGAAGAAATGGTCGCGACCGCCAATGCTCAGGCGCAGATCGACCGGGCGTATACAACGTTTCGGGCCAATGTGCCGCAGTTATATGTGGATGTCGACCGAACCCAGGCAAAAAGCCTGGACGTACCCCTGAGCAATGTGTTTGGTACGCTGCAGGCTTACCTTGGTTCCTACTATGTCAACGATTTCAATTTGTTTGGCCGCACCTACCAGGTCAAGGTGCAGTCTGACAGCCAGTTTCGCAATCGACCGGAAGATATCGGCCGACTGGAAGTCCGCGACAACGAAGGGCGTATGATTCCCCTCGGCACCATGTTGTCGGCACGCAACATGGTCGGTCCGCAACTGGTGCGCCGCTATAACATGTACCCCTCGGCAGCCATCAACGGGCAGGCGACTGCCGGCTACAGCACTGGCAATGCGTTGTCACTGATGGAAGATCTGGCAGGGGCAACCCTCCCTGACACCATGGGATATGAGTGGACCGGCATGTCCTACCAGGAAAAAACCACCGCCGACGAGGCTCTGTATATCTTTCTGCTGGCTGTGGTGTTTGTCTATCTGGTGCTCTGCGCCCAGTACGAAAGCTGGTCCTGCCCGCTGGCCATTATCCTGTCGGTGCCGCTTGGCCTGCTTGGGACTGTCGCGGCGGTTGTGATGCGTGGCATGGAGATCAACGTCTACAGCCAGATCGGTATAGTGCTGCTCATCGCACTGGCTTCCAAGTCGGCTATTCTCATCGTCGAGTTCGCAAAAATCAGACGCGAGCAAGGCGACGACATTGTTGATGCGGCCATGCTGGCGGCCCGCTTGCGTTTTCGTGCCGTACTCATGACCGCCCTGACCTTTGTGCTGGGCATGTTCCCGCTGGTCATCGCCAGCGGCGCGGGGGCCGCCAGCCGGCAGGCGCTCGGCACGGCGGTGTTCGGCGGCATGTTGTCGGCCACCGTATTGCTGGTGCTTTTCGTCCCGGTGTTTTACGTGGTTATCCAGAGGGCCAGCGAAAAATTGCGCGCCAGATGGCTGGGCTGGAAAGACAATAGCCAATAGCCTGGGCGGGCAGCGGTGGGGGCATGCCCGCCGCTGCCCGCTCTTTTTGCAAATTCGCGCAACATATGCATCGAATTTGCGGAGATAATTGCATGGCCCGCAAAACCAGAGAAGAATCGGAACAGACCCGCCAGGATATCCTGAACGTGGCGCTGGATCTGTTTCATGCCAGGGGATATGCCCGCACCACCCTGGAGCAGATTGCCCGCGGCGCCGGCGTCACCCGTGGCGCCATCTACTGGCATTTCAAGGACAAGGTGGATCTTTTTCTGGGACTGAAGGAAGATGTCGAGCGTTCCACCGAGACCCGTCTGGAGGATCTGCTGCTGCGCACGGTGAATGAGTTGTCCGATATGCGCGACAACCTGCTGCGTCTGTTCAGGTGTCTCGAAAACGACGAACGGTCCCGTAAATATTTCGAACTGATTTTTTTTCGGGCGGAATATACCGAGGAGCTGCAGCCGATCATGGATCAGTTTCGCCTGAAATTGCAGCGCCTGGAACAAAAAGACGCCGAAGATTTCGCCCGCCTGCAGCAGGCAGGCATCATTGCGGCGCGGCACGATGGCGCGCAAATCGCGTTAGCCTTGCGTTGTCTGGTCCTTGGCCTTCTGCATACCTGGCTGATCAATGTTGACGAGTTTCAGATTGTCCGCAAGGGCGGCGAACTGATTGAGCAGTACCTGGAAAGCCTGCGGGGATAATTTGTTTCCTGGAGGAGAAAGGAAGGAGATCATGGCGGAGGATGCGTCCCGGAAGCAATGGATCGCGGCCTGCCTGCAACTTGGTGCCAAAGGCAGCGACATGCTGAAGATTCTGCTGGAGGAAAATCTGCCGGATGGTGTTGCGCAGCAAGGCTGGCGGGATTTCGATCGGCTTTTTCAGACAACCTGCATCACGGAAAAAGACGGCAACGTGGCTTTGGACAACGAGGCCTTCACCGCATTTGCCAAAGCCGAACACCTGCCTTTGCTGCAAAAAGGGGTGCAGATCTACAATGGCTGCGTCAGGGCCCTGGGCGGGGCCGAAAATCATGACTGCCGGGTTTTCAAATGTCTGACGCAACTGTACCTTTCGGCACAGATGGTTTTGAAATTCCAATCCCGCGGATAGCGCCGGCGTGGCAGCCTCAGCTTTCGGCCGACACCATCTCCTGCTGGATGACCCAGCCATCGATAATCCGGGCAATGTCTTCATCCAGGTCGATGAACTTCATGCCCATGCCGGGATCGTAGGGACAGGCGGGGCTGAAGTCGCGTTTCCACACCACTTCGCAAACACAGCTGACGCAACGGCCCAGCGGTGGAATCGGCACCTCGAGGTGAAAGCGGCTGCCTGGCTGCCGCGGGTTGACGGTGCTGATATACAGGCCGCTGCGGCTGATGTTGCGGGCATAGCCGAAGAAGACCCTGCCATGGGCAGGACTGGCGCTGCGCAACACCAGCAGGGGGCTGGGCAGATATCTGCGACGCGCCGCGGTTCGGGCAAGGGTTTCCGTGGACATGACAGCTCTCTCTGCTTGAATTCGGCGGAAACACGAACAGGCCTACCGGGGCACCCTACAGCAAGTCGATGTCACAGGCAAGCCGCAATCGGTGCAGGCCGGGCCAATCTGATGGTTTCGCAGTACCGCCAATTGGGACTCGGCGTCGACCGGGGCCGGGTACCCCGCCCGGAGCATCAGCGGCGGCAAGGCCCGGGCAGCCGTTTGCCGCGGCCAGACGGTTCTGGTCAGATGGTGGATCAGCCGGGTGCTTTTCAGGCCATCGAACCAGCCATGCAGGGCGGCCAGGCGATTGCTCTGGTCACGGTGGTTGCGGTACAGCCTGGGCCAGACCGCTTCAATGCCTTCCAGGCGCAGAAACTCCACCAGCTGTTCATGAATGCCGGCCGCCCGGACCAGCAGTTCGGCCGGATTTTCCCTTGTGTCCTGCGCGGCGAGGCGCAGCCAGTCGTTCAAGACCGCATAACAGCGGGGATCGTAATATAAACGCGGCGGCGCCGTGTCCGCCGCAAGCTGCGCCACGCTGCGCCCGGTGCCGAAGGGCGTGCGCCGGGAAAATCTCGCCGACGGATAGACCACCGTGCCCGGCACGCGGCGAACCCCGGTGATTTTCGCCAGTTGCTGGAGAAAATAAAAGTCTTCGCCGGCTTGCCGGCGATTCATGCCGCCGGCCCGCACATAGTCCAGCGCCCGGCAGGCCATGGTGCTGCCGACGGTATGAAAGGCATAGGGTGACCCAGCCAGTTGCAGGCCAAGAACGTGCCCGCGCTGGTAAAGTTCGTAGGCGACGATGCCGCGCTGTTGCTGTGGGTCGTCGGCCGGGCGGTGGCAGAAGGGCACGACGGCCGCGCCCGGCTGGCTGTTCGCAAAGTGCGCGCACAGCGCCGTCAGGTAATCGGCCCGCACCAGGGTGTCGGCGTCGAGGTTTGCCAGAATCGGCGTTTGCGCCCAGTCCAGGCGTTGCAGGGCCATATCGAGGCCGATCTTCCGTGCCAGGCCGACCCCGCCGGTTTTGTCGGGCAGCTCCCTTCCAGGAGAGGCGGCATCGACCCACCCGAGATGCGGGAGGGTTTCAGCGGCAGTGGCCAGTTTGCGCAGTGTGCAAAGGTTGTCCGTGACTTCGCTCGCGGATGCGTTGCGGCGGTGATTGACTACAACCAGCAGCAGGAATTCATCGCGCAGCGCCGCCGGACCGGACTGCAGACTGTCGAGGGTGGCGAACAGGCTTTCACTTTCAGCCAGGGCGGGGATCACGATGGCACCACGATAGTTCCTGCGCGCGGTGCCCTCAATGTGCCAGGGGGCGGTTGCTGCGCGTTTCCGAAGATAATCGTGTACAGGCCTGGGAAGCGGCATTGTGATAAACTCTGATGGCGATGTTACGGTCGATAAAGCCGCTCCGGGGGGCGCGAAGGGACGCGGCACACAAGGCTCAGGCGTTACGATGGATTCGCAGCAGTGCCTGCAGGGGGTCCGCGCTACCCTCCAGCCAGTGGATCGCGATTCCCTGGCGTTCCATGCGGCGAAACCAGGTGTCCTGACGTTTGGCGAACTGATGGATGGCGCTGTTGAGTTTCTGAAACATGTCGTTGCGGTTGAGTTCTCCACGCAGGTGGCACGAAACCATCCGGTACTCCAGGCCGTAATGTTCCAGCGTCCGGTGGTCAACGCCGCGGTTCAGCAGTCCCCTGACTTCATCGATGAGGCCCTCGTCGAGGCGTTGCCTGAGTCGCTCGGTAATCCGGCGCCGCAATTTCTGCCGTTCCCAGTGCAGACCGAATACCAGGGGTTTCAGTTCGGGCAGGGCCACATGCGCCTCGCCGGCAGCCAGTTCTCCCTCGGCAATTTCGATGGCGCGCAGCATACGGTCGCGGTCGGTCAGGTCGGTGGTGTTGTGCTGTGCCGGCTTTAAAGCTTTGAGCCGAACCGCCAGCTGCTCCATGTTCAAAGGGGCCAGCGCCGCGCGCAAGGCCGGATTTTCCGGAACCCTGAGCAGACGGTAGTTGCGCAGCACACAGTCGAGATACAGGCCGGTGCCGCCGATCAGCACGGGTAACCGCCCGCGTTCGCGAATATCATGGTAGGCGCTGCAGAACTCCTCCTGAAAGTCGAAAACGGAAAACTCCCCTCCGGCATCGCGGATGTCGATGAGGTGCCGGGGGATTTCGCCATATTCGGCGAGGTCCTTACCGGTGCCGATATCCATGCCGCGGAACACCTGGCGCGAATCGGCGGAAATGATTTCGCCGCCCAGCGCCTGGGCCGCCGCTATGCCCAGGCGGGTTTTGCCGGAAGCGGTGGGGCCGAGGATCACAAGCAGGTTGCAGGACATGAAAAACTCCAATGCGGACCGTTAAAAATCGACGATGCGCGCATCATAGGGTTTTTACCGAAGCATTGCAATGCCTGGCGGATTCGACGCTTTTATTATGCGCGCAACTCTGCTAAATTGGGTCGTATTTTGAATATATTTCACAGCATGAAAAGACAAGCCATCGGGCCGATGCCAATGAATGATCAAATCAGTACCACGGATGTCGGCGAACAACCTCCCGTCATTCTGCCCCGGGATCAGCATCCCATTTCCCGCAAGCATATCAACGAGCACACACTGAAGGTGCTGTACCGCCTGCGCAGTAAGGGGTTTACAGCCTATCTGGTCGGAGGGGGGGTGCGCGACCTGCTCCTGGGTCGGCGACCCAAGGATTTTGACGTAGCTACCGATGCCACGCCCGAGCAGGTCAAGCGGCTGTTTCGCAACTGTTTTCTGGTGGGCAGGCGTTTCCGCCTGGCGCACGTGCGGTTTGCCGGCGATTATGTCGTGGAGGTTGCAACGTTCCGGCGACAGCCACGTTCCGAAGAACTCCCCGACGATCCGTCCGAGCACTTCTTTTTTACGGAAAACGTGTTCGGCAGCCCGCGGGAAGACGCCTTTCGACGCGATTTTACCATCAACGGCCTGTTCTACAACATCGAGAACTTTTCCGTCGTGGATCATGTCGGTGGCCTCGAAGATCTCGACGCCCGGCGACTGCGGGTCATTGGTGACCCTCTGGTGCGGTTCACCGAAGATCCGGTGCGCATGCTGCGGGCCCTGGAATTCGGGGCACGGCTCGGGTTTACCCTGGATCAAGGCATTCGGGAAGCCATCTACCTGCGCGGACCCCTGATTGCAGAAGCCGCACCGGCCCGCATCCGTGAGGAAGTTCTTGAACTGTTTCGCCATGCGGTGGCCGGACCGGTATTCCGCGAGGCCCAGGCCATGGGCCTGTTATCCCATCTGCTTGCCGGATACGAGGCCGACGAGGAAACCTTTGCCCTGCTTGAAGGCCTGGACCGGCGTACCGCCGAAGGCGTGCCGGTCGAGGAGCATCAGGTGCTGGCCACCCTGTTTCTGTCGCGCTACCGCCATGCCTTGCAAACACAGGGCGAGGGCAGCATCACCGATGCCCTGCGTCTGGCCAATCTGCTGCTGACCCCGCTGTGTGCCTACTTTCGCATCGCTCATGGCACCCGGTCCCGCGCCCGGGATTTGCTGATCGGCTTCTATCGCATGATGCGGGGCCGCGGTCGCAGGGGGGAGACACGCTTTTTACGTCATGCCGGGGCGCCCCAGGCCCTGGATTTTTTTGCCCTGTGGTGCGCGGCCACGCAATCCCATGCCGATTTGCTGGCAGAATGGCAAAAAGCCTTCGAAAAAGCCGGCGCGCCACCTGCGGACGGCGCCAGGCAAGGCGCCGCCCGTCGCCGTCCGCGCAGGCGGCCGCGCCGCCGTCCCGCGAAACCGGCAGCCGGGCCGGAATAGCGGACAGGCCGGCGTCGTCAATCTCTTGCGTTAAAACGGATGATAAGGAGACGTCATGCGCTGTCCCCGTTGTCAGGCGGTTGTTTCGGAACAGGCCAGATTCTGCCAGATGTGCGGCGCAAGTCTCGAACGCGATGCCCGCGCTCTGCATGAGGAAGCGATCGATTTCTACCATCGCGGGCAACTTGCGCAGGCTCTGGCCCTGTGGAGAGAAGCCCTGGAGCGCGACCCGGGTTTCAGCCAGGCGCATTATTACATCGGTCTGGCCTGTTACGATCAGGGCGATCTGCCGGCCGCCATCAAGGCCTTCAGGTCGGCCCTGAGCGGCGCCCGGGAACCCTTTCGCATCCTTTTCAAACTGGGTCTGGCCCAATACGGCCTGGGAGATCTGGCTGCCAGCGTGGAGAGCTTTCGTCAGGCGCTGCGGGTCAATCCCGCCAGTGCCGAAACCTGCTACAGGCTCGGACTGTCCTATCTGCGTCAATCCGAGCTGGATCGGGCGCGGGAAGCTCTCGACGAGGCCATCCGCCTCAATCCCAAATACACCCGGGCGCTGTTCATTCTCGGCATGATCCATTCCCAGCAGGGTGACAACGCCGGGGCTATCGCGCTTTTTCGACAGGTGGAACAGGCCAGCCCCGATTATACCGAAGCCTGTTTCGAACTGGGGATGGCGCTGCTGCGTGACGGTCAACTGGATGAAGCGGCTGCCCAGTTCGAAAAAACCGCCGCCAACAGTCGCCGTTTCACTCCGGCCCGTTTCATGCTCGGCGAGGCGTGCCGGCGCGCCGGTCAATGGGAAAAAGCCGGTACGGCTTTCCGTGAGGCTCTCGAACTGAACCCAAGGGACGCCGAAGCCTGGCTGCACCTTGCGGAATGCGAAGAGCGGCTCGGCGATCTGCCGCGGGCTCGTCACGCCCTGGCACAGGTGCTGTCCCTTCGCCCCGGTCATCGTCAGGCCATGGTCATGGCGGACCGGCTGGAGAAGAGTGGCTTATGATCGAAAGCCCGGATAGTGGCTGGGGAGAGCCGGGTAAAGGATTTCTGGAGAACGGCCATGAAGCAGGCGACCCCGGTTAATGATCTGCGGCGGTTTCTGGCACGGCTCGAATCCCGTCAGGCTCTGCATCGCATTGCGGTCCAGGTGGATGCCGACCTGGAGATTGCGGCCATCACAGACCGGGTCTGCAAGCACTCCGGTGAGCCGCCGGCCCTGTTGTTTGAGCAGGTGCGCGGTTACCGGATACCGGTTGCCACCAATCTGTTCGGCTCGATGCGGCGCGCGGCATGGGCTCTCGGGTTGAATGACATTGAAGCAGCGGCGCAGCGGCTGGCCACGGGAATAGCCGGCGCGGCCGGTGTCGATGCGGCATGCCGACTGCGCTGCCTTCTGCGGCAACCGGAATACGCGCCGGCACTGCAGGCCCGGGCCGACTGGCAGGATCGGTCCATGCCCGGCCCCGACCTTGATCAGCTTCCGGCTTTGCGCTGCTGGCCGGGTGACGGCGGCCGCTACCTCACGCTGCCGCAGGTCGTGACCCGCCACCCCGACGGCGGCACCGCCAACGTCGGTATTTACCGTGTGCAGTTGCTGGGTCCGCGCCGCGCCGCACTGCATTGGCGTGACAGCAGCGATGCCGCGCGTCATTGCCGTGCCTGGCACCGGCGCGGCCTGCCGATGCCGGTCAGTATTGCCATGGGCGGCGATCCGGCCCTGTTGTTTGCGGCGGCCTTTCCCCTGCCACCGGATACGGACGAAGCCGCTCTTGCCGGCCTGCTGGGCGGCCGCCCGATGATCATGAGCCCTTCCGCGCACAGCGACCTGCCGGTACCGTCCGCCGCCGAATTCGTCATCGAGGGCCTGGCATATCCCGGCGAGACGGCGCTGGAAGGACCCTTCGGCAACCACACCGGATTCTACCAGCCGGCATCCCGTGTACCTTTGCTGCGAATTGTCGCCATCAGCCAACGCTGCGATCCGCTGTTACCCGCTACCGTGGTCGGCCCTCCACCCACGGAGAACTGCATTCTGGGACAAACCGTCGCGCGCCTGCTGGTGCCTCTGTTGCGCAGCGATCATCCGGACATTGTCGATATCCATATGCCGGTGGAGGGGATTTTTCACGGTGCCGCCCTGATCGCCGTGCGGTCCGGGACCGACGGACGTGCGCTGCTGCAGGCCTTGTGGCGAAGCGGGCCGTTGCGCGCGGCGCGTCTGCTGGTGGTGGCGGAAGCCGATCGGGTGCCGGATCCCGGCGATTTTTTCTGGCGCGTTCTCAATCGTCTCCGGCCGGACCGGGATCTGCTGATTCACAATGGATGTCTTGGCATCGACGCTACGGTTGCGCTGCCCGATGCGCCGACCGTAGAGCCCGACACCCGCATGGCCGAACAGCTGCAGAGACGCTGGCGCGAATACGGTTTTCACTGATTCTGGCGTGTTTCGCATAGCTTTATTCTTGTGATGGCTTCGGGGCCCGCCGCCGAGCGGCGGAGAGTAACGGAAAACCAGGGATGCGCCGCATCAGAAAATGCGATAAAATGGCTTGAGATGACATCAACCCCTATGTCCCGTGGAGGAACGGATGACCCGTGGCACTGCACCTGACAAGATCGATCATTTGCACCCCGAAAAGCGGCAGGGACTGGTCGTGGTTCTCACCGGCGATGGCAAGGGCAAGACCAGTTCGGCCCTCGGCATGGTGCTGCGCGCCTGCGGCCACGGCCTGCGCAGCTGCATCATTCAGTTCATGAAGGGGGATCTATACGCCGGCGAATGGGATGGCATCAAAAGGCTTGGCGATCTGGTTGAGTTGCATCACACCGGCAAGGGTTTCTGCGGCATCCAGGGCAATCCCTATCCTTACGAGGAACACCGTGCCAATGCCCAGGACGCCATCGATCTGGTGCTGGAAAAAATGGCCGGAGGACAATTCGATCTGCTGATTCTCGACGAAATCAACAATGCCCTGCATCTGAATCTGATCGACCTTGAGCAGGTGATCGATCTGCTCGATCGGAAACCGCCGCTGCTGCATCTGGTGCTGACCGGGCGCAATGCGCACCCAACCATCATCGAACGCGCCGACACGGTCAGTGAGATAAGGGAAATCAAGCATGCTTTTCGACGCGGCATCGAGCCACAGCCGGGGATCGATTATTAGGAAGTGTTTACAGGAAACTGTCGCGGGGCAAGCCAAAAAAACCTTGATCAACCAGGGAGGCGGCCATGAGACAATCACGATTCCGGGTATTTCTGCCGATCCTGCTCGTCCTGATGACGGGCTGCGGATCGGTTCTCTCCAAAGACGCCCTCTACGGCGTCAACTACGAAGTGGATTACAACCGGCTCAAAGCCTCGCCCGAGACCCATCTGGGGAAAACTGTCATTCTGGGCGGCATGATCCTGGCAAACGAAGTGGCCGATGACGGGTCGACCCTGGAAATTCTCAAATACACCCTCGACAAGCGGGACGAGCCGCAGGATCCGGATGAAGCGGGGGGCCGCTTTCTGGTTCACAGCAGCCGGCTGCTCGATCCGAGCCTCTACAAGGAAGGCAGGCTGGTGACCCTGACCGGCACCCTTCGCGGCGTGGAGGTCAGGCCTCTGCAGAAGGCCCGCTATGCCTATCCGCTCTTCGAGGTCGGCGAACTGTACCTGTGGCCCGAGTCACGCTATGAGGATCGTTACCCCTATTACCCCTACTTTTACGATCCCTTCCCCTACTGGTACCGTTACCCGTACTGGCATGGTTATCCATACTGGCGGTGAAGCGGGTGGTAGGCAACTGTTTTTCATCATGAGGAGAATGACATATGTTGCAACGAAAATCGCAGAAGCGTGTCCTGATCGCGCTGCTGATTCTGCTGCCCGTGCTATGGGGCGGCGTGGCTGTGGCCACGGAGCAGGACGACACGGTCCGCACAGCTACGCGGGTTCTGGACAAGATCATGGAAATTCCCGAGTCGGCCATTCCGCCCAGCCTGCTGAGCAATGCCTACGGCATCGCCATTATCCCCGAGGTGATCAAGGGCGCCTTTATTATCGGCGGCCGTTACGGGGAAGGTGTGCTGCTGGTGCGTAACAGCGCCGGAGGATGGAGCAATCCATCGTTTCTGTCTATTGGCGGCGGCAGCCTCGGCTGGCAGATCGGCGGCCAGTCGACGGATGTCATCCTGGTGTTCAAGAGTCCGGCCAGTATCGAGAACATCAAACGGGGCAAGTTCACCCTCGGCGCCGATGCCGCGGTCGCCGCCGGACCGGTCGGGCGCCGCGTGGAAGGCGCCACCGATGTGATGCTGCAGGCGGAGATTCTGTCCTACAGTCGCTCGCGGGGGTTTTTTGCCGGCGTATCTTTGGAGGGATCGGTGCTGAACATCCTCTGGGAGGACAACGGAAGCTATTACGGTCAGCCCAATGTCACCGTCGACGATATCTTTGCCGGCCGGGTTGCCGCTCCCGAATCGGCCATGGCTTTGCGCAACAGTCTCGCCAATTACGCACCTTGAGAAAAACCGGTTCCTCGCCGTGGCAGGCCGCCTTGGCTTATGAAGGCGGCTTTTTATTTTGATGCGCCGGGCATGATTCTTTTGGCCGGTAAGCGCAGTAGCCGGGGCGTGGGCCAACCTGGGGATGATTGCGGCAGGTGTCGGGGCGTTTGGCGTAGATGGTGCAGCGGCGGCTCTGCTGGTCAAGAAAGATACAGTCGTCATTGGCCAGGCGGGCAAGGGTGAAAAGTTCCGTTTTGAAATTGAAATGATCGATCAACCCCTGCTTGCGCAATCTTCTGGCGATTTCCCGGACCGGCCCTTCCTCCTCTAAGGGATCGGCCAGTTCCATGCGGATCAGATCCGTGACGGTAACCTCTACCGGCAGGCTGCAGCAGGTCGCCTGACAGTCGTGGCACAAGCCTTTGCGATACCTGACCCAGGTCGACGGCAGGTCGACATGGCAGGTTATTTTTGCCGGGTGTTTCATGGGGCGAATTTCGGATGAATGAATCGACCAGGTCAGGGCGGGGTCGGGGAAAAAAGATCCTGTGCGGGACAGCCGCTGAGTCCACAACGGCGTGGAACTTTAGTAAAAAGCGGGCGCATTTGCAAGGAAGAAAACGGTCTGGCGGAAGGATTTTCAAGGCAGAAGAACGGCCAGTTCCTGCAGGAATCGCTGAACTTCATCGGGGTTTTCGACGGCATAATGGGCCGCGGTGGGGCGCACCTCATCCCTGACCAGGATGGCGACGCCCGTGCGGCGCAGACAGCGAAAGGCATCCTCGTCGGTCAGGTCGTCGCCGAGGTACAAGGGCAGTACATCCTTGCCGCCCAGTTGCCATTGCCTGAGAATCCATTGCAAGGCACGACCCTTGTCCCAATCGGCGGCAGGTCGCAGTTCGAGGATCATTTTTCCCCCGGTACGGCGCAGATCCCGGTAGCCCGCGGCCACTTCATTTACAACCGCCGCAATTCCGGCAAACTGGTCGGCGGCCGCCCTGCGGAAATGCACGGCAATGGCGAAGCGCTTGCGCTCGATCTGGCAGCAGGGGATGGAGGCAAGGCCCTGGCGCAGAGCCTTCTCGGCCTGGTCCAGGGAGGGCAGGCAGTCGCGGCCCTGCTGCAACTCGATCTGTCCGTCGGGGCCGGCAATCTCGAAACCGTGGCTGCCCGCATAATGGATTTTTTCAACGGCTACCCGGTTGCGGACATCCGCCAGGTCGCGGCCGCTCACAATCGCCACGGGACATTTATCCGACAGTACCCGCAGCACCCGGCGTGTCTCTGCCGGCAGCTCCGCCCGCTCGGGCCTGTCCACGATCGGTGTCAGGGTGCCGTCATAATCGATAAAAACCACAGGCCGTTTATTTCGAAGACGTTTTTTCAGGTCCTCCATGTGCTCCAGCACCGAAGGCAACGCGTCCGACCGGATCAATCCACCTGATTCTGTCATGCCCGCCTCCCGCATCGTCGTTTCCGGCAAAATCGCCATCACCTTGCGCCGGATCTTCCGGCAGCCACTTTCGAAGTCACTATACCACAGATTTTTTCAGCCTTTTTGGAAGCGGATTGTCTTGCCCTGTTGCACGGTCGTGCCAAAAAGAGCCCCGCAAAGCGGATCGCAATCGAACGGCGTGTCACCTGAGACATCAGATAGTATCCATCCGGAAACTCCGGATTGATACAGCGTAGTTTGCATATGGGAAACGAGCAATTTTTCGTTGTGGCAAGGGAATCAAGGGGTTGCGCGGAGGCGTACATCGGTACGCCGCACAAGCAAGCCTGCGGATTGACGCCGCCACGGCGGAAAAGGGCCGTTTCCGGATGAAAACCAGATAAATAACTCAACTTTCGCACCGGCTTGGGCGGCGTAACATAATGAAATCACATTGATCTTTTAAAATATACAGGCCGGTAGTAGCATCGGTCGTCGAAATATCGACGGGATTTTCATCATGAACGCCTCC